>Ga0065711_1000773_pt1 | contig 55481 bp, 26 predicted proteins | sample Hoacrofraction12_FD_59098 | JGI IMG/M metagenome (GOLD analysis project Ga0065711, IMG submission 59098) | Hoatzin crop microbial communities from Cojedes, Venezuela - Epithelial fraction 12 v2 (version 2) | ecosystem: Host-associated > Birds > Digestive system > Esophagus > Crop | place... | reverse complement strand
CCCCCCGCCAAGTCCCTCTACAGATCATGTGCATCCGCAGAACTGGTCAGCGGGCATTGCTCCACACTGAGAGCTCAGTGAAATATATGCTGTGTTAAAGTACCTTTTCTACATAGGTGGCCTACAGTGCTGTCATATGTAAGCCCCTCACTTACTGGATCTAACAGTAACAAGTAATATGAAGTAATTTATTCTTATAACCTCTGCTCTCTTTAGAGGCAGAGAACAATTATTTTGTAGGCAGAGAACTGAGCTCAGGAACAAATTTAAGCGCATAAAGTACTGAGGCTATGCACAAGTTGAAACCAGAAAAGTTTATACAGGATATAAGGCAAAGGTTTTTCACCATGAGGGAAGCCAGGCATTGGACTAGGTTGCTCAGAGGGGTTGTGCAGTGTTCGTCCTTGAAGATTTCTAAAGACATGTTTGTATAAGCACTGAGCAACCTGGTCTGATTTCACAGCTCACCCGGCTTTGAGCAGGAGGTTGGACTGCAGACTCTCTGAGGTCCCTTCCAGATTGAATTTTTCCATGGTCTTATGATCCACAAGGCCCAAAGACAGAGTGAAGCACCAAAATTTACATCAGAGTTCTGATGTGCACCATAGTTACTGCCTGTGTTTAGTATCCAGGTGCCAATGCTATTTGCAAACCTGAGCTTTCCCTGCAGGACGTGGTTTAATGATGTGCTTGGAGCATATCATTTCACTGAGCTTAGCCCAAAATAGGGAAACTGTGGCCATTTTCTTTCTAGGCTGTGGCTGAAGGAGAGACAACAGTGCTTGCGTTTTGTGTGGCAGTCTGGGAGTTGAGAGGCTTGCTTGGGGAATTCATAGTGAGTTGCATTGTTTCCATCACAGCGTCAGTGGATTCAAAGCCACGTTTCCCAGGAGCATGCCGTAATGACAAGACTGTCAAGTAGTCTGGCTGAGAGTATGGTCCACTCTTCTGGCTGAAACTGGATGACTCTGCAGCCAGGGAAGTGGCACTAGTGTGCCTAAGGGTATATGTAGGTGAAAGGAATTTGTTAATTTCTACTTTGTGTAATGCAGAGTTTACCACTTCTTGTCTTTCCTGGAACTGACAGATTAATCTTCGATCAAGAAAGACAGCAAGCAAGAGGGGCACCTTACTCTGTAAGCCTCTTGATTCAGCCAGCAAGTTGGATGGGATAGGTATAAAGGGAATTATTTGTGTGTATCCTAGGTGCTGTCACTGACAGCTATTTTCAATGTCTGCATCCAGAACAGAGACAGACTATACAACTCGAGAAAGAGGGGTGATTATTTTACTGATCCCCTTTGGCATACCATTACTTCACTATTCCTGCTCCTGGGGCTGGTACTTAACAGGTTAGCAGGCTGATGTTTGATGTCATAAAACCTAAGCGTCTTTCCAGCTGTGGCTTTAAGTGACTGAATCTTCTTCATCTAGGTCATAAGCTTTTAGCCTAGATGTATTTTTTGGCCAAAATTAAAGCTTATCATGTATTTTTCTTGTATTTTAAGCAATGTGAAATAATTTAATGTGCTTGATGGGTGGTTGAAGTACAGAAGGAGGAACTACTAATGTTTTCCCCGGACTTTTTTTGAAGTGTTTACAAAACATTCCGCTTGGCAAAACCAGCCTCAGTTTTCAGCCAAGACATTTTTGTAGGTGTGTAATCCTTTTTAATACATCTCTTAAATTCTTACTGTATTAAAAATAGATAGGAATTGTGCTTACCCAAAACATCCGTGATATGAAAATGGGCAGCCAATAAATCAAACAGTTGGAGCTAGCAGAAAGCAAAGAAAAGAGTTGAAAGAGTATGCACCTTAATCTTGTTATGGATCTTCCATCAGTATTTTTCTGTTTTTCTTACTGATTTCTGTTAAGCAAAAGGATTAAATAAGTATTTGTCAGAAAATTGAGTCATCTGTGAACACATGCCAAAAGAGAAGGAATTGCAGAGTACATTTTGATCTAAAAAGCATTGTAATTGTGAACGATCAAAAGCTTTTCCAAATGCCTCTTGAAGCAGTGTACCTACTGTACTGTAAGCAAGATAATGCCTGCTGTTTGTTGCTACTACTGATTACTAGATGTACTATTTATAGTATTAAAGCATCTAGCTGAAATTTTGTTCCCAACATAATATTCTTCAGCTTATAAAGGGGGTATTTTGATTCTGTTCATATTGTGCTTTCTGGTCAGATATGCATGAGAAGTGCTGATAGCATAAGGAAATGGAATGCAAGATGCTCATACACATGATCACTGAAATATGCATTTATTGCATATACAGGCATGGGTGTCACACATCCATTACACAATTATGCCCCACACATATGAAATACGACACAATTAAATGAGAGAATAAAATCCAGCTAACCTCATAAAGGAAGATAGGGGGATCTGTAGCAGACCCTGCTTTTATTTTTTGTAGTATTTGTGTCTATATGGGTGAGTAAAGTATATAGTGAGTATGGGTGAGTACGTATGCCAGTACAGGCAATCTGTGAGAACCTGGCCTTAGGCAAGAGTAGTAGTGGTAGGCTGCTACTTCTGGTGCTGTGCAGCTGGGTAGGAATTGTCTGGAAGTATATGAAATCTTAAAGCTCCTTCTGTGAGATGCTATCTATGGTGATAAAACTGACTTAAGAAGACCTAACCTTTGACCTCGTTTCCAAGTCATTACTCCCTTTTACTGTTGTCTTTGTTGTGCTGGAAAGCAGCTCAGGTAAGGCTCTGGGGAAAGAGCTGCCCTTATTTGAAGGCATTTCAGAATAGATGTACTTGCACAGCTTAGCTGGTGGGGAGAACAAAAGCGGGAAAAAATTGTGTGGCAGGGCAGATGCAAGACAGAAACTTCTAACTCCAGCTTTGCCACCACCTGAGACTTGGGTTTTTTTTAATTACATATGGAGTTATAACCTTGCTGCAGCACCACCTCGGAAGGCTAATTTGCTTCCTAGGCCTGACAGACTCATATTGTGCAATACTGAAATACCCATGGTGTGTCCACAGAAGTGCTTTGCTGATTCTGGGACTTCCAAAAAAATCTGAGCCTGTAGGTGATTCTTCCTCTAGCAAGATAACACCTCCTCCCTCTGCCCCAGATAAACTAAGACTGAGGGACACTGTCTGCTCTGAGATGTAAATCCAGAGACATTGAAAAAAAATAGGATTACTTCAGCTTTCTACTGAGTGTAGATCTGATAAATACTGTATTTTGAAATCTGAGCATACATGTGCAGGCCAGGATGATGTTCATGAGACTCTGATTCCTAGCTTAATCCTGGGCAATGCAAGTATGAACTGTTCCTTACTTGGGATGTATTTTTTAAGGTTTAAAAGTTCTTTCAGCAGCTGTGATAAACACAGTAGTGGAGGTTTATCAAGTGACCACGTAGGTAGTAGAACAGAACTGTTTCTGTGTCCCTTGTTACTATTTTCTTCTCTCTTTTTTTCTTCTACTTAGTGAGCAGAGTTTGCAAACACTATTTACTCCTCTATAGTAGTATCTAGATCTTGAAAGGTTGTTCTTGTCTTGAAGAAATTAGCAGTTTTTAAAGGCTTAAATAATACTGTTCAATTACCTTCTCTGGCACAGTAAAAAAAAATTAGTAGTCTTGCGGATAATTTCTTTCTGATGACATGGACATGAAAATTTTCTGTTTGGAAAAGCTCCATGACAATATGAGAAAGCTCTGAATATTAAACAGCAAAAAGTTTGTAGATGTGTAACAGGCAGGTGTGTGATTTAGTTGAGGCCATTGTTGCTCTTTTGAAAATGAGCTTAAGAATTATGTTGGTCTGCAAAGTAGTCTACAATGTAATTGTCTTTTGATTCTAGATACAGGCCTTCTCTGATCATCAGGACTGCCTTAGGGCCCAATTCAAAAATGCTTCTAGTCATTACTTAAGCTACTGATGGGCAAATGGAAGTGCTTTTTTGAAATGACGTAATAAAGAAATGCAAGCATAGAAGTTATATATGAGTGTTTATACTCAACTTTTTATCACTGAAAACTAGCGTTAGATTATTAGTTCATTCTGTCAGTTCAGCTCAAAATACTATATAGGTTGTAACAGTCAGTCAAATGCAACTCTTCATTTTGCTGTAGGTTAGTACACTGACCATAACATGTTTGTCTTCTGGGGAATGACAAAGCATTTCAGAGACTCTTTTAGAAAATAGTAAAATTGCTGTACTGTATCTGAGGATCACTCCATTTCATTTCTTTTATTGACCAGATTACGTGTAAAGAGTCAGCTTTTCCATCGCAGTGATCAAGGATTTCTCCATCTAAGCAGATTTTTTAAAATCTCAGTTTCATGAATCAAACTTTCCTTGGCATTCAGTATACCAAAGCCACCGGCACCAAAGAACTAAGGCTGAGACAGAACTCTTCTTGCTGGTCTCCACATGTCTAGGGGTTACAGTTATATACGGTGCCTTCAGTGTTAGATGATGTCTGTCTACACTTGTTTCTCTCATGCCTGTTAGAAAGAACTTAGAGTTCATTGTCTATGCAATTTGGTCTATTTTATATTGAATCAACGCTCCATTTGGCTACAGTCAGCCAGGGTTTGGTGTGGATTTTTATTTCATTTATTTAAACTGTAGGAGCAAGGTGGTGGTGCTGTTGAGGTTTTAACGTGAATCTCACTTTGTAACTAAGGAACATTGGAGATTTATTTTGTTGTCCTAATACTAGCTTTACCACTGTTCGCCACACTGTGGCTCTCACTTATTTGGTCCTATGTAATAATTGAGGCACATAAGTATTTTGTGCAAGGAAACAGCTGGATTTTTATTGCTAGAATGCCAGTACTCTAATAGTGATAAGAAGTAATGCTGGTCTCTTTAATACATGTTCTCTTTGCAATTAGAAGTATTTTTAATCCCTAGAGTAACATGAACTTCTGTGCTGTAGGTATGCTCAAGTCTTATTAAAAGCTTAATTCTTGTTTAAATCCATGAGTATCTAGTTTAGGTGTTCTAGTAGCAGTTCAAGCTTACATATTTTTCTCTCTAGCCCGTAAGTACTTCTCAGTGTGGTCTCTTCACAGTAGTGCCTAGTTCTTACTGAACACTCAGGAATTAATTAAAAAGAATTCCTGTACATCCAGCTGAAGAGACTGGAAAGTGTCAGTGCATGAGGAGTGGCGAGCAGGATCTCTGCATCTATTGCTCTTTTAAATACACACACTTAAAGGGCCTTCTCACAACATGTAAATAACATGGGGTTTTTTTTCATTTTGAAGTACTATTAATTCCAGGTTTTTTTGAAAGCGATTTGCCACTGCTGTCATCCTTTGGGATCCCTCAGGTGTGTGTCATTGGTGTTCTTTTATCTCTTCAGTCTTTCACTGCCATCTTTGTGGTAGTGACTCTCATATCTTTCTTTTGAGTTGTCCTCTGACTGTCACCAAAACCAAGCTGCTCCTAAGCTGTCTCTTCTCCAGATGGATTGGAAACTTTCCTTTAACTCAGACTGTCAGGTTTGGTGAGATCACAGGAAACAGCTTATGGCTTCATCTCATATGGCTTGTAGCCAAACATATTTTCTTTTTAACATTATTATTAGGTAACAATAAGGAATGTGTGTGGGGGTGCACACATCACCAAATGTGTTTGGAAAGGCCTGTTCCCCAGCAAATCTGTAATTCTTTTTTCCCCACTCTCCTAGTCTTTTCTTCACTCTTTTTCCCCCCCCTAATGTAGATACTAGCACTGAGTTGCTAAATCTGACCATTTCCCTGTTAATTCTACATTTTACCCTTCCTTTCATTTCCAATATGTATTCCTCCTGTACTCTTCCTGGGTCTGATACTGTTCATACATGCAGCTTCAAAGCTGTTATTTTCAGATATGGAAAACAGCTGAAATGCATAAAGACAACAGTAACCTGTGGTATGTGCATCTTTTTGATTCATATGCATATTAATAATGAGTAAGTGCTAATTTTTTCCTCTTGACATTGAAATCCTGACTTGTTATAACAGAATCTTCATAGAATCATAGAATGATTCTATGATTTTCATACAGAGAATTTCACTAATGATGTAAAATGTAGCCTGTGGCTTCATTTTCCTTATTAGAATTATTCATATGTATGTGCTTGATGGCAGAATTTGACCTTTTGTTAAAAGTAAGATCTTTTAAAGTGTGCCGTTATCACACCAGCCTGAGATGTTTCCATGTATACACAGGAGTTCTTTGGATTCAGCTGTTTTCTTCCTTTTTCACAATATGGATTCACAGCAGTGTAAATTGTTTTGCAATCCTGACACTGGAGTGGTGCAGCTGGGATTCAGCACTTCACCAGCAGCCCGACAGGGACCGCAGGGTAAGCATCAGCCCTTCATTTCAAGGGAAGCTGCAAGCCGTGGACTCTTTCCAGCCTTAGTTACTGCAACCATTTAATTGTGGCTAGCCTCCAGATCTGAACTGCAAACCAGACAGTTGTCCAGCCGAGGGAGGGTTTTCAGGGTGTTCTGAAAAGGTGTGGTGTGGGGTGTTGCAACTAAACAGGTTGCAGGAGGTGTCTACCTCTGGGCAGAATACTAAGGAATAGCATCAGTCTTGCTCATGATCATGTTGTGCTTTAGTAGTGTGGGTGTGGGCACGTAAGCCTACAAATTTCCATTGTTAAACAGTGAAGAAAAATGCAGATAAAGTTACCTGCTTCATGTATATAAGACCTGGGTAACTGTTATTTTGCCTGAGTAAGAAGTGAATTAATTTGCTGGATTTGGTAATTGCTTTATGTTTGTACAGTGATGTCTAAGTATGGGTCTGCAACTAAGATATCCTAGTGTAATGGGACTTTACAGCACTAAAATGTAATACTGTTTGCGTCTATAATATGTAGATATACTACATTAACAACCAAGAACCCCTGTCAGGAATAGAACCTGCGTTTTACAGACATTAATGGGGATAAGCCTGCGTCTGCCTCTGTGATGCAGGGACACAGGAACACCCGTCCCTGACCAAAATAACCCACCATCTTTTTTTCTTGTTACAGAACTGAGTGCCTCAATGCCCTTGAGATTATTAGCAATTTGAAATAATTTATTAGATAAGTTGTTGAGAATCTTCCAGTTTTATATCTCATCATGTTTTAAGCAGTAATGATGTAGAACTGTACTCTGGGGTATGAGATCCTTCCCTGATATAGACGAGTCTAACTATCTTGAAGTCTTTGTAGAACTGGCACTTTCATCCAGCAGGAAATGGAACTCACAAGAAAGTCTATGGTAATTTCAGAGTAAAAAGCAAACGAATGTTTTAACAATGAGTGTAATCCAGCTTCAGAAAAGATTACTTAGTGACATAAGGTATTGTCTTTAAATCCAGAGTGGATTAATAACCAAATGATTATGTGAGGTTTCTTGGCATAACCTATCCTGAGATAGGGTAAGTAGAAGATTAAGATACCTGATCAGAAAGGTCCTTTCTAGCTTCAAAATATGCAAATCTATGAAAACTGATTGGAAAAGAGGAAAAAGCATTTGCTATGATAGGAAGTTCTGCTAGGATATCACCTCACTGATTTTTGCATGTGTTTGAGAACTTAATATGAAATATTAAGCTTAATAGTTCATCTTTTTTTTTCTTTTTAGTTTTTGACTTGGTTCTTAGGAAATGGGTGAACACACTGAAATTAGTTTGAAGAGTAACTGAGAAAATGGACACTCTGCCCCTTTGTTTTTGGGAACTGCAGATGTTTAGATTATTGGACATATGATCAGTCCCAGTTGAGTCTTTTTGTTTAAGAATTTCTGCCTTCCTGAAGCAGGACCGCCCACAAATGAAGAGTGTAATTCTAATAATAGACAAAATGGTTTGCTTTCTCCCTTCTAACATCAAAAGCAGTGGAGGGTAAGCTGGAAGGAATTTTTCCAAGATCACTGCGTGCTAAGAGTCACCAAGGTGTTTCACGTAGACCAGCTTAAGTAAGTAGGCAAAACATTATACCACAGTGAGCTGGACACCTTCTAGGTTCAGCAGTTCCCAAGGACCGTGACACTTCTCTAAATCTATTTTTGCACATATTTGGTGTTTTTAGGTAAATGTTTAGATTCTGGTGATAGCTCAGTAGAAAGGAGGTCATCATTCAAAGCACTTTTCAGGCAGTTTATACTATTTTTGTTAAAAAAAATGTCAATTTATTTTTATGGTAACTCTGAAGGTATGTTTGATAAACTGTTAGGCATGAAAGTTTAGATTTAGAAAAATTATACTATGATTGAAATAATGATATACATTATTCATTAGTACAAGTCCAAAAGCACTTGATCTTTCCTTTTCTCTCTTTTTTTCTTTTTTGCTTTGTGTTTGGATGAATCATATGTGACACACCAAAAGAGAAATTAGAAATTTCTAAGGCAAATTAGATCTTACAGAAGAGGTGAAAGGTTCTTGTCAGCTTGCTTTATCAAAAGCATAGACCTAATTAGTTTTTCAGGATACTGACAAGGGGTTACAGATATTTTGCTTGCTTAATATTCTTGCAGAGGGAGTAGTTTCTTTGAAAATGATTTTCAAAATTGCCTGATATTATTTTACCTAATTTAATTGCTGGCAGTTGATGATGTTCTGGCGATGCATACTTTCAACCTCAAAGAAAAGAAGCCGAAAAAATAAACGCAGACTGGTCCTAAGGGAAACGTTAATGACTTATATACACCTGAAATGAGAAATGAAGGGGATAAGCAAATAGCAAAATGAATTTTCAATTACCACTTGAGCATTGTGTATATTTGTGACTAACATTCATGCTTGTTATTCCACTGAAACATACCCCTCTGTATTTCAGAAGAACTTGGCAGGTGGTGTCTTTTGGGTAATGGATCTTCAAAATTAAAAATGTAAGAAAAGAAATCTACTGGTTCCTTTAGGCTTCAGCTGGAGTGACAGTGTTAATATTCAGTCTGTTTTTAGGGGGTTATCTTATGGGACAATGGGTGATGTGTGTGCACAACCTTTTTGCATACAGACTCAGAACTTGTGGAAGTGATTTAGCTTATCAGATTCCTTTTTCTAATGGCATTGCAATTACAGAAAAACTATTTAAAAATTGCCAAAAGTGTCTGGCAGAATTTGAGAGATAATTAGAAACTTGGCAAGCTTTTGATTGTCAAGAAAGGCCTGACCACAAGTTGCTTGGCCTTTATCCAAACTTATGACAATGACATAGCAAGAATGTAGATAATATTACTATGGAGTATTTGAGAAAGCATCTGCGTGCATCCTTCAGTGTTAGTTTCACCTTTTCTTTTGTACACATTTGTAGTGAGATACACCATCTTATTCATGAAAGTTGTATTGCTCTTCGCTTTGCAGAGTGGAGGACAGTGGATTACCGTGTGCACAATAATCAGTTTTACAGACTATTTAGACACCATAATTTGGCAGGTTTAAGTAAGATTTCTGTGTTCTGTTCTGAATTTCAGCACTTTTGTGTGACTAGACAGATGCTGGCTTGTTCTGTACCTAGCCAGAGATGCACTTCCCTACCAGTAGTCTGGGACAAAAAATAAACGCACGCACTCTAATATCTGCACATTACAGACAATTGGTGTAGCTGAGCACACCGACCCATTTCTTGTCTCTGGTAAGAGAAAGGTCTGGCTGATGGCGCGGAGGCTTTTGGGGCAGATTTTCTGCTAATCTATACCAGTTCCATCTATCAGATTACATGCAATTATTCTTCATTTATGACAGCACAAGAGGTAAATAAGGCCTTTTGCTTTTTGTATTGTGTGTGTCATACAAGAACTTTTCTTTTTTTGCAGAGAATGGTAAGGGGAAATGGAACACTTTACAAAGCAGTGCACAGGGTGCCTGCAACCCAGATACATAGACATTTTACAGTGTTCTGGACGTGCTTTGCTAAGGCTGTCTATCCTAATATTCACAGAATAATGAAAAAATCAATTTTTCTCTTGTAATTTGCCAAGCAGCTAAGCATGTAAACAGCTAAGCACAATGCAATTAAGTGTGCTGTGCAGTCTTCTCTGTAATCTCAGCAGAATGCACCTTCGTCACCTGACAGAAAGACCTTCCCTTGTAGGATGTGAGGGGTCATGGTGCTTTGTATCTTGATCTTTGCTAATCCACCTTATGTTTTCATATTGAGATTTCCCATTTTTCTGCTTTAAACACTTAATAAAGTTAAATTTTTAAAAAGATAGTCATATATTTTCTTGCTTGTTTGACAGTCATCCTGATGTGAAAAGTCATGGGGTTTACAAACAGCATACTGGTTAATTAAAACCGAACTATCAGTCTTGTAACTGCAATTTTGTGAGCCACTTCTGCATCAAATATTGTTCAGAAATCTGATTGGATATGAATTATGTTTTCCAAAACAAATAATATAAAATGAAAAGGAAAATGAGAAGCACCAAAGGTATTTTATAGTGATGAATTCTGTACTGGTTGACAGGTAAATTACATGACCTGATAGGTTTTGTCCACTTATATTTTGTATCCATGGCAAGCCACACCAGGTGGTGCTGTAATACATAAGCTTTGCAATTCCTATTCCTAGCAAGTTAATGCTTTCTTGGGAAGATAAACTGCTTATTGGAACTTTATTTTTTATTCCATATTCTCCAGAAGGGAACAGTACAAACAGTAGGGACTCATCTTGAGCCTTGATCTTACATTTGAGATTATCCTTGAAGAATAGTTACTGGGCTTAAATTTCTGAAAGAATAGATTTCTTAACATTCAGTTTGACTACCTCATTTTGCAAGTGGTGTATTTGGTCTGAATACGTATTTTAAATTTTGCATGTATTAGATATTAATAGAAATTATTTCTTCTCCTTTTCTAAGCACCTAGGAATTGCTGGAATGTCTACCTTTGGCCTTGTGTCAGAGAGCCATAGAAAACTCAGAAATGAGTGCATGATATACAGCCGAGTATTACTAATCACACCCTCTATGACTGGAAAAGTTTTCCATCATTCTGTTTATTATATCTTCGTCTTCTTTCTTTCTTTCTTCTTCTTTATCACTTTATTCTCATATTTTGTATACTTTATTTTTCCTTTGTTCCTTTTTTTTGAGAAGAGATGGATGAACTCGCAAAAAATGTACAAGTCTCTGATTCTTTACGTACAGTACTGGGAGCTGAACTCTTAAACTTACCAATATGGCACCTTTTCAGCTGGAGATAATTGTTTTGTTTTACATAACATTTGCAATTGGATTCTAAGGTAACGGGCATGTTGCAAATGTTTAAGCTGGTTATTTTACTTGAAAACATTCAAGGTAGCGTCTTAATGGAGTTTCTTGTTAGATCCACTGGGTGTAGTGTCGCTTATATTACACAGCACATGGAAACCAGAATTTTAGACGTTTTCCCTCTAGTATCATGGAATCTGAACTTCCTAGCTGAAATTTTCACAGCTGACTAAGGGATTTGGATACACAATTTCAGTAAAATCAAAATAGGACTAAATCCTCCAGATTTCTTTAAAAACTTACGTCTTTGTTATTTTGCTACTAAGTATTCCTCTTTTGAGCTGCGGTTTTGTAAGACCAAGAATGATGCTTCTGGCTTCTTAATTGCTTCCTTTCATTGTAGGGAATAAAAGCTGTTTTTCTCAGTCCTTCTGTGTCCTGTTGTGAGCAGAGTTACCTTAAAATAACTGGTTTTGTGAACTTTTAGAAGATAGGAATAGAAGGAGAAGAGGAATTTATTAGTTATTTAGGGCTATATTGTAATACAGAACAGAGAGGAAAATGTTATAAACCCTTGCTCTAGCAAACAATCTCTTAAAATAAAAAGCCCCAAACCAAAACCCGGTACAGTCTTTATTATTTTCTTACAGCTGTGCTTTATAACCAGTTTCAAATATGTTCTAATTCAGTAAATCAAAAGAAAGCTGAAACATTGTTCCCTCCTGTATTTTTCTTATTTCTAGAGGTCTGTAAGTTTACAAGATAACAAACAGGATAGCTAGAAAGATTATTTATCACAACAACAAAAAAAAAAACAACAAACCCTAGCTTTCAATAGGAAGCACAGCCACAGACCTTGGCTTCATATAGGATGTGTTAATGTCTATCCTTCTTTGAGAAAGCATGTTTACCCATGCCTTAAGGTTTAGATTAGGGCCTAAAGTAAAATGTATGAAAGTGACTGAGATGCAAGAAGGTCCTGTGAGTGCTTGACCTGAGACAGGAAGGCTATGTATTACAGGTACAATCTAGAAAGGGCTGACAGCAGGTTTTGTGCAAAGAGAGTGGGAGGCTGAGGTAAGCATGGGTGGCAAGATGGAAATGTGAAGCTGAGAGCCGGAGAAGTGACAGCAAATGGTCAGATTGGAGAAGTACTCAGAAACAGGGATCTATGATCATGATGCTCAGACTTCGTTCGGGGCACATGCACTTGATTAAATCAACCAAATGGATCTTCCACACATCCAGTCAGAGAAACACAGGGCTGGAAGAAAAAATTTTGGGTCATCTAGGTTGATTCTCCTTTGGGACAGAACTGGAACAAACACTCATATAGCAGATTCAGGTCTTAAAGCTCCAATTCTAAATAACTTCTCCCCACCTCCAAAGTTTTATTTGAATCAGTGCTATAATGGAATTTAGGGGCTGTTTCTTCGTAAACGTAATTGTGAGATTTCTAATAGTTAGAGCTTTGAAAGTGGTATTTGATGGTCTTTAAAAAATTACACCCTACCCTTAATGCTGGGTTCTTCCTTTCTTAGTTTGATACAGAGTTGCTTGTAAGTATAGCTGTTCAGCACAGCACTGTCTGCTGATATGTCTCTGGTAACCCATTATATTTCTTGCTTGATGTTTCAATAAAAGCTAAAGAGTGCAAGTTATTTTATATTGAACTCAATTTGATCTTATCTGATGAAATTATTCTTTTTCTGTTTTCCTTTCTTCAGGAGGGTTATATAATTTATGTGGTTGAATGGGAGAGGGAAGGTGTATTAGTGGTTTACTTGTACATGGTAGCACAGGTGTTTCAAACCTGAGCTAACCTGCTGTTTTACCTGGTTATGCAATTCAGCGCAGTCCAAGTAGAAGAGGGTGCGTCCAGTTTATCTAACTCCTTTTTTTGTTTGGTGTGGTCAGAGTCTGCTTCAACTCACCTGATAAACGCAGTTAGCTCATGTCTGTTTGATATTGTTAACTAAGCTTTTACAGATACGAAGAATGAAGTAATAACGGGTCCAACTAACAAGTATATAAATGATCCAGACCTCCCACATCTCAGATGTGTCTTGAAATTGTATTCTTTATTCTTGTCAGTATCTTTATGTCTGATAAAAAGGAAAGTAGTTCTGTAGCTTGCCATTTAATATAGAGACTGTTACTTACCAAATCTTCAGTTGTAAAATCTCTTTCTACACCAATCATCAGAAGAGACAAAATGGGGAGAAGCGAAACAGATGATCTGAATCCAAGCGGTTTATTCAAGGTCATGTGTCAGGGTATTGCCTGGACTGTGAATAGAATAGTAGCCCAACTGTTACATTTTATTAACTAATACTGTTCAAATGTCAGCCAAAAAGCAATTTAGATTTTGGCAGAGAGAAGTCCTTAAATTTAAAGAAAAATAATGTTGAATTGGGTAAAAATGTGCAGTCATTCTCCAGGGGAAAGCTACAATGAAAATAGTTGGACTTAAGTAAATACTGCTGGATTTATTTTACTGTGTTTTAGAATTCAGTATTGCAAATTATTGAAGTCTTGAAGATTAGCTGCCCTGAACTGCAAGTTTTGCCTCACTGAAGGTGTTTGATCAGGCCCTTTATATGTTATTTATTTTTGCGGGTTCTTTTATGGGAATTACAGTTTGATGTCTTGATCTGTTTGTATGGTTCCTCTCATACTGCTGTGGCTATCTCTGTTTCTTCCCTGCTCTTGTCATCTTTGGTGCTGTGCTGTATTGGATATCTTCTGCTTTGCTCATAGTTTCCTTGGCTTCCTTTTATTTTTCTGTTGGCATAATTCATGTTTCTTCCTTCTATTGCATTCTCTTCTTTCTAACATCTTCAGCTCTGCTCTGATGGGTTCAGTCGTCACTTCTCTGATGGCAGTTTTCATGTATGTGTATCTGTGCCTGCTTCTCACACATCTTTTCTGTTCTCAAATCTTGAACCGTCAGGCATTTCTTCCTGGATGTCCTCATGTCTCATTAGCACATCCCTGAGTGTTTAGTAAAAAATGGTACAGCATTTTGCCTCTCAGTAGTTACTCCTTACTGTGCGTGTTTTGTGTAATTTCGTACTCCTCATTTTATTTTCTGTACTTCTCTCCGTATGCTCTGTACTTATATCAGTCCTCTCTTTCTTAGCTCTTTGTGTCTTCATAAAAAGTCTTTGATTTCTTCCCTGTTATATGCTATTTTTTCCTTAAAACCTTTTACTCCCACAGCAATTTCTTTATCTTCATCCTGTGTAGTGCTGTCTATGATTTTTGTGTTCAAGACATTAACTATTGTGCTTAGTTGTATTATTGTACATATCTTTTACAAATAGTGTAGATGTAATAATGAATTTTAAGAATGCTGTGAAAATAATCCACTACTGCAGCTTCTCATAACAAGGAGAACATGCTGTAATGATGACATGATTTTTGTGTGGACGGATTTGCAGCTCTACTTCATTGGATTTGAACTGCAGGAAATTGCTTGCAAAATGAGGCTATTACTTTGATTTTTATTTTTTTTTAACATATACAGGCCTGTGCTATCACTTTCAATTCTCTAGGATGTCAGTATGGTAGCATTTAAAGGCTTACTAGAGGTGTAGCTGGCATTTAAGCCAAGTGCATGTGAACTGGCTTTGTGGAATCTCCTCCAAACACTTGTCTCCTGCAATCTGTATTCTTAACCCAGAGCTATGCCAGGTGGGTTGGGGCTTTTTTTTGAGGGAAAATGAAATATTTGACTGCATATCAAATGTGTGAAGAAATGCAACTTTGTAAAGACTGTGTATGTTTTTTTTTTCTGTAGGCATTACCATTATTCTGTATCCTATATCTAGTTTTCCTGCAGTACCCTTGCTGTCACTACATTTCACAGTTTTTTATGGACTGACTGTTGGTCAATGTTCTGATGCCTTTATGTGGCTGCACTTATTAGTAGGAAAAGATTCAACTTGTCTTGTGATTGTTCATGTCAGTTATTCATGGGTACACTGTTCCTTCTTTGAAGGTTAATTTTAGACAACTACCACCCCCTCCTCAGCTTCTTCCAGTTGCCACTGACACCTCCTCAGCCAGCTGACACTGACCGCAGTGCCATCCTCCTTTTCTCAGAAGCTGCACCTGCCTTTGGTTTTCAAGTTAATTTCTCCCCACCTAATGTAGTGGCAGAGGAGCCCTGTGGACAGAACCCAATCACTCTTCCTCGGCTATGGCCTTCTGTCATTACTTTATATTGCTGGTATTTGTTAAGGTCTAGTTATTACTGTATGTGTCAGAATCTGTCATTTCCTTCTATCTTCACCATTCACAGCCCAGTCTTAAGTGTGGTGTGCCTCATCTGAAAACTAGGGCAGGCCTCTTCCAGTGTGAAACATCATTTGTGGCTTTGTGTTCCAGATATTTCCAGAAATAATTGAGTTTATTTCAATCTGGCAATCACATTCCTAACTGCCACAGAATCTCTTGAGTAAAAGGGGTATGGCTTAGATTGGGATATTGTCGGTGTATATTAGTGTATATGCTTGGGATTCTCTAATACTCAGACATTATCCTTGCTTTCTACAGGGGGTTATTGCTTTCTACAAGGAATTCATCTTAGGTGTGGTAGCTCTTTTGGCATCACATTTTAACAGAGTGCCTGAGTAATTCAGATTATGTCTATACAGGGCCGCCACTGGTTCACCATGCAGTTTGTGAAGTGTAGTGTCCACAACACCTAGATTACAAACCAGAATAAGAAGCCCGGTCTGACATAGATGTCTCAGTACTTTTTCCCCATCAGTTGTGTAGAAAGCAGTACTTTGTGGCTCTGAATATTTAGCAGAGCCTGTGTGCTAGCTTGGCTTTATTTTGTCTGTGCTGTTTTTAGAGTAGCTGCATGACCTGGACTGCTGTTAACCTTACTGGTGTGAATGTATTAGAAAAGGGCAGCAGTGCCATTGATTATAATTAATGGCTAAAATGTCAACATATGTTTCTCAATATGTAGGATCTTGTTTTGCCAGTGATAAAGTGATAATTCCTTATAATTATTCCTCAGTGCAAATACTACTGTAGTCTAGTAGAATGTGGTTTTGCCGTTTAGTTACATCTTGAACTGTCTTCAGTGAAATAAACTGCAAAGGCAAATATGTCTACATAGTGACTTTTTTTTAGATAAGATCATTACAGGAGCTTTATCGGACTACAGTACTTAAATAGGTGCCTGACTCAAAAAACAAGAACTCTGACTGAAATGGGACTGATATTAATAGCATTATCTGTAACTGGTGGACTGGATTTGTGCTGATGACCTTACAGGGACACAGCACTCATAACCAGTTACAGAATCTAGGTCGTTGATTTGTGCATTGTAATTGTTATGAAGAGCAACGAAACCTTTGTTTCTGTCTTTGCTGAAATGCACCATCTGCACATTTTTTCTACTTCAGAGTTCTTTTGTCTAGTTCTAAACTCATACTTGAGAACAACATCGTGCATTTACAGTGTTTGCCCTGTTTATGCCTCTGAACCTTTCTAATTCAAGAAAAATTTGTGGGCTGGAATCTCAAGCTGATGTAAATCAGCAAAACTCCATTAACTTTTCTAGAGCTATGCTTCTTAATTTCAATATTAGCCTTTCAGCAGAAATATGGTTGAGAAATGGGAGTTAAAGAGACCAGAAATTGAACTGAAATGAGTTTTACTCAAATTTCTCATGTCTGCCAAGTGCAAATATGTTAAAATCCCCACGTTGACAAAAAAATAAATCAATACAATTATTTTGCTCACTGATCCATTTAAGCTGTTGATTCATCTGCAGACACATTTCAAAATCTCCCAACTGTTAAATTTAGGAAAAAAAAAAACAAACTGAAAAAAACAAGCTGTTACTTGGTCAACTGCCCAGTGTTGTATTAAAGCCCAATATATGCTTTCACAGTAAGAATGGGAAGAGCTTTGTCTAGTGGATGGAACAACTGCTGGAAATCAAACTGGTACGTATCATTCTCAACTGTGGCATTAACTATGCCGTGTAGTTGGGAAAATCATGTTCTCTCATTCAGCCTGTATCTTCACTGCCAAATTAACTTGAACAATCTATCTTGGATTAGCACAGATGAGAGCAACTGTGCTGGAAAATAATCAAGAGCTTCACACGGTGATTGAATGACTGCAGAGTGGTTGTGTTAGTGGCTGATGAGATGTGCTAATGTAAGCTGTAACTAGAGTGCTTTCTGACAGGCTAGCCAACTTGACTCAAAGCACTGCCATGCTCAAGTTAAGGATTTTAAAATGTGTAATCCATTATTAAGCAAGGAAGGTTTTTCTAGGCCTTACTGTTTCACAAACCAGGTGCATCATTTTATGCCCAATATCTGATGATTGCAAAGTAACAAAAGCATTTTCATGGCATAAAAGACTAGAAAAATGGTACTCATCTGGTAATGTCCCTTGGTGTTTGTAACTGGTTTGCTAATTCCTGAATCCGAGTAAATGGCAACACACAGATAGCTCAGTCAGCTTGCTGCATTCATCAGCTACGTTCAGCCAGGCTGTTGAAGGGAAGTACGAACAGTATGAGGCATTTTCATAGATTTAGTCTTCCCTCGGACTGGGTAAGAGAGAGATATTACACAAGACAGTGACACTGTATGTAAAGTTAATAGATTTACTAATCCAAAATGGGCATATAAATAACTTTTGAAATGTTAGGCAGGTCTGCTCTCTGGGCAGATGGGACATGATAGATCAGATCAGCAGTTTAAAGCCATGACGCCTGCTCTGCTCCCCTTACATCAGCTGAAAGCAGATCAAGTTTGTGGTGAGGCTCTGCTGTCTTTCAGTACTCACTGTCCTAGTCCACATTTCTTGGTTTTGTGACCACAGTGGTCTTTCAGCATCCTTCTGCTCCTGCAGCCATATTCCATTAGATTCTTACTATGATTCTGGCTCTGTTTTCTGGTGCACCGCAGGAATACAAGCAGCCACCTCATTTCTGCACGGCAGGTTGTTTTCACCTAACAGTTTGAGGGAAACCTAAATAGATATATGTAGAGAGAATATGAATATTTTTCTTTTTCCTGTGTATTTCTACTATATTTTAGGAAAGTGGGTTTTCATCTTCAGTTCTAAACAAGTGGTAGGAGAGCAAAACCAGTTTCTGAACCACCTGATGCAATGAGACAAAGGTGATACAAGCTTATCTGAAGAAAAAGAGAGTAATGCAGTATTATTCCTATATGGGCAGATGTGAAAGCATTCTGTATGTTTTGCAGCTGGTTATGTCTTGTGTGGTCCTATTGCACTGAGTGGCACTGTAAAGTATGGTGTGGGTAACAATGGAGTCTAGCCTTCTCAGGCCAGACTAAGAAAGATCCCTTGAATCAGCTATTTCTGACTACATGTATATTGCTGGGCACCATCTTGATGTGATGCTTCTTGAGAATATTTTAGATGGTGCTCCCAGAGACTTTTTTAATTTACTGTGTATGGTCTCAGAAAGTGCTTTATAATAAAAGTGCTTTATAATAATCTGTCTTAAATACCTGCTACTGTTTGGTATGCTTATATGAGTATGCCATTTTCCTATTTCTTCTGTTGTTAAGAATATAAAGCATATATTTAACTGATTTTTTTTTTCCTTCCTTAGCTTTCAGACATCGATTTTTTTTCCTACCATGGTCTAAGACTCTCCATAATTCCTCATCTTCATTTATGTAGTTACCTCAATGATATTTACACACAGTGATTGTTCCCTGTGGGTGTCTTTCTGAGACTCCAAATAAATGTACCCTTCTTGCCTCTCAAGGCAATGTAGTTTGGTGCCTGTTGACCCAAATGCAAATGTTGATCGGGTACAAATACATTTCTGATGTGCTGATTTAGGATTTTCTGGTGAGGGTTACCCCACAGTCTGCCTGCATGCAATGTAGTAAACCAGTGCAGAGTAAGCTGGAGAGAGCTCCACTTTCATGAATTTGCTGGTCAGCCAATGAAGTTTGGAAATAAAATAAAATCTGCTAGCCCTCTTTAAATGGTTTGCACTTCTGATGGCTGCACTGACATCAGAAGTGCTGTTCTTTGACTGGGTTTCATACAGCGTACCTGCACACGGGATTGTGATGGTGTGATGCTTGATTTTAGAAAGCAACACTCCAAACTTACAGATGGAGTATTTTTGCAGTGATGGAGAAATACCTGAGTATATGTGAACTAGCTGTGGTACCAGCAGCAACAAAGCAGAAGCTCCAGCTATGACCTGGCTAGTGTAGAGACACACATGTTATATTAAACTATATATTCTTCTGCACTTAACTTCTAGAGTCTAAAAAAACCCCAGTACTAATCTTTCACAATTGGGATCTTCTTTCTTTGGCCATCTTTCTTTCCTTTTGCTAATTTCACTTCTGCGGCCTTTGGCCTTGTACTCAACTTCGTGTATTGCACTGCTCAAAGTGAAGATTACATCTCCCCTTTATGTGAATTAGTATGACCTTCATCGCAATATTCATTTACAGGTACTAAATAATCATGGAATAGGATTTCACATGGATGAAGACAGTATGAGAAGGACTGTAAATTTGGATTGTGGAATTATTGTAAAGTTTGTCTTTTTACCTTCCAGCAGTGGATTCTTCTGCTGTATGCCTCTATTCTGGATTAAGATCACTTTTCTTCAGGAACAATTACTATGCATTTAGAAAAAAAAACCCACTTTCCCTCCCTCAAATCTTAAGTGCTGCTTAGGATGCTGCTAAATATGTGGAAGTCTCAAAATCTTTTAAGAAGCTGCTTTTTACTTACCAGATTTCATATCAAAGGTGAGGCTGCTAAAGTATTGTAGTAGAGGCTAGGACTCAAAAAAGATCATTCTTGAAGCCCTCCAGTAGTGTTTACAGCTCCTTATTGAATTTCTAGATTAAGGAGAAAATGCCCCAGGGGACACTGTCTGGGGAAAAATAGCACAAAACTGTGCAAATCTTTCATCTGAAAAAATATTTTATCTAGTAAATGAATCATGACATAGGAGCTGGAGGATTAAATCTTGGCTGCCTTATATGGGATTGCTTGTGTAGAAAAGGTGAAGTAGACTTTAGCCTATGGTATAAGAAACATGCTGGCATCATTTTATATCATCAGACAGAAACCACATGCTGGAATGTGCGTGTATTTGTGACTTTGAGCTAAAGCATATGAACTAAGGAATAATGCTAGTAATCCTGTGAACTCAGAAAATGTAAACCTGGCCCTGCAAAATTGTGACGTTTGTTTAAAAGATAAACAACAAGTCTGGGTCTCTTTTTTATTTGTCTTCTGGATTTCGTAAGTCTTTTAGGTTTTTGGGCTTGAGCCCTCTTCCACAAATACAAAGACTAGAAACAGATTTTTTTGTTTTAAATGAAAGCTGGGGTTCTTGCATAATTGCATGATTCCAGAACCTTGGCTTCAGGAAAAGGAAAAACCAGTTATCCGATGGTTTACAACGAAGTAGTGAGGCTATACCACATGAGCATGGCTTACAGGGAGAAACTGTTGTGCTTCTGTTTGTCCATATGAAAATGAGTTTTTCAAAGCACCAGGAGGTACGTGGAACAAAAAAATTTCCTAAATACTCAACTCCAAAACCTGAATTCATTATAGATCCAGTGGTTTTTAACACTGGTGTTTTTGAGAGCTCAATATGTGCAAATTGAACAATATTTCAAAATTCAGCTTTGAGTCATGGAATAGTTTGGGTTGGAGGGGATCTTCAGAGGTCATCTAGTCCAACCACCCTGCAGTGAGCAGGGATATTTCCAACTCAATCAGTGTGCTCAGAATGTTATCCAACTTGGCCTTGAATGTTTCCAGGTGTTTTGGTTTGGCCTGGATAAATGACAAGTGCCCATCAAAACCGCTCTATCACTCCCCCTCCTCAACTGGACAGGGGAGAGGAAATATGATGAAAGGCTCGTGGGTCGAGACAAGGACAGAGAGAGATCACTCACAATTACCGTCACGGACAAAACAGATGAACATGGGGAGAAAATGGAGTTTAATTTATCACCAATCAAATCAGAGTAGGATAGTGAGAAATAAAACTAAATCTTAAAACACCTTCCTCCCACCCCTCCCTTCTTCCCTGGCTCAACTTCACTCCCGTTTCTCTCCCTCCTACCCCAGAGCGGCACAGGGGGACAGGGAATGGGGGCTGTGGTCAGTTCATCACACGTTGTCTCTGCCTCTCTGCCGTGCCTTCCTCCTCAGGGGAGGACTCCTCACACCCTTCCCCTGCTCCAGTGTGAGGTCCCTCTCATGGGAGACAGTTCTCCACAAACTGCTCCAACGTGAGTCCTTCCCACAGGCTGCAGCTCTTCATGAACTGCCCCAGCATGGGTCTTTCCCATGGGATGCAGTCCTTCAGGCACAGGCTGCTCCAGCGTGGGTGCCCCATGGGGTCACAAGCCGTGCCAGCAAACCTGCTCCGGCATGGGCCACCGTCTCTCCACAGGGCCACAGGTCCTGGCAGGAGCCTGCTCCAGCATGGGGCTCCCCACAAGGTCACAGCTTCCTTAGCTTAGGAATTCTGGCCCCAGAAAGGTCACCTAATGAACAGCCTTGAGGGGCTTCCTCTGCCTTATTATTGTGTCTTTGTATTTTACCTGTTCCCTCTTGACTGATGGAGATTTTTGGACAAAGTGCAAGAAAACTCACTGTTGGAAAAAATCCTGAATTGGCAGGGGGTGGAATAAATGTTTGAGTAGGTCTTTTTACTGCTGCCTTCCAGCATTTTCCTCCTATATCTAGAAAAAAGAACTTCTAAGTACAGAAAATTCAAACAATACCTATGCCTGGCTATTTTATGCCTTTCTCTGTTTGGTCCCTGTAGAAGTGACTTAAAGTCTGCTGTTGCTCTGCTACCTTGTCCCCATTTGTTTCTAGAAAACCAGCTTATTGAACTTATTCTTAGCCTGGTAGAAGATACAATCTATAGTTTTTGTGCTGTTTCAACTTGGAGATCAGCACGGTTTTCCTGGGTGGCTAAAATCTCTACTTGGATTGGGTATCAGAAAACAGTAAAAATACGTATATTTTAAATACTGAATTTCATTTCCTTTTCCATAGATTTGGGGGAAAAAGAATGGCGTGTGCCGATACAGCTGCTTTTAAATGAACCATACTGCAGCTTTTGCTGAAGTAGAAGGGATTCGAAAGCCCATTATTATGCATTAACTGTGCTGAAGGCACAATAGCACAGTTTCATTTAAAGTGCACTTCTATTCTAAAAGATAGCTGCTCTGGCAGCTCTTGCAGTTGCTTGTTTTTTCCTTCTTGGTGTTAGCTGCAAGTAATCTGTTCAGTTTTCAAGTCACCTGGTAGCTTTTCCAGCTACCAGCAGTTCAAACTTAAATCTGTGGTCTGCATTTGATCAAGTTAAATGTTACCAGTCATTTTGCAGTTTGAATGTGGTTGTCACTTCTGTTGAGGATGTACCAGGCAGGAAATAGCCTTATATTCTATGTTATTTGAGATCTATTTCCAGCAGGTATAAGGAGATAGTAACCCTATTTTATTCACTGAAGAAGGCTAGGAAGAAGAAACTTGGTTGCATGGAGAAATACTTTTATATTCTGTTCGCAAGCAGAGATGTTCATTAAACAGAAAAGTGTTATTTTCTGCCACTCCATCTATATCCACTCATAAATGTGATTGTCTTTCATATTAGCTCTGTCACTGGTAGCCAGCTTTTCTTTTTGTCTTTGAGGGCAGTTTTGATCCCATTGTTACGTGCCATCAGTGGAATGAGAATGCATCCCAGTTTTGATATGGGTGACATCTGCCAAATGAGCTCTTCAGATGTTCAGGGAGGAAAGAAACTTCAATCTTGGGCCAGATTCACTTAACTGATCTGTCTTGCTTGCATATTCAAGCAGCACAGAAAAGAGATTCATCCAGCTGTGAAGTTCTGTGTCAAGAACAAATTCTGTGGTGATTGGTCCTTGTGCACTTGCTGAAAGAGTCATTTTGGGGTGTGTTGTTTCAAGGAGGGTTACTGGTCCACAGGGTCTTAAAATTATGTTACACTTTCATAATCTAAGTGCTATAGCTTGCCTGGTTGACTTTCAAAGCCTTCTGGTATTGAAACCAGACTGCCATTTTCCCTGGATATAAAGTTTACTAATAGTGTAATGAAATCCTCTTGCAGATGTCATTGACATTGCAGACATCACAGCCTCTCCTTGGCAGCAGATTTGTGGCCTTATTGTGTAGAGGTAAGAAAACTGAATTTATGAATGGATAGGCCGAACAACTAGCATAAATGCTTGCCATCCTTTAGTTCTGGAAGAGGTTTTGAAGTCTGACTGGGAGCAAAAGCCTCCCAAAACAAGACCACATTGAGCTTGAGGTGATAATGCCAACAACTCATAGAAAGTAAGCTATGTTTGATTCTCCGACCTGTATACAGCTGGAAGGCTTGCCTGTGAAAAACATGAAGAATCATTCTTTTTCTGTTGGGATGAAAAAATGCTTGACATTTTAATAACTGTCCTTTCTTATGAGAATCACAATGTTGATAGTTAATCCAGTCATCATCCCTTTTCCAAAACTTTTTTTTCTATCAGCTAGTGGTTTTGCCAGGGACATTGATTTCTACCTGTATTCAAAAAGGACACAGCCAAGTTGAGTCCAGAGCCGTGCATAGCCAGAGGGCTCCCTCGCTCAGTTGAGACAAGAGGCTGTTGACCATAGAAACGATCATCTTTCAGGAAACAAAAAATGAGAGAAAAGTGAAAGGGAGAGGGGAAGCTGAATGTATGAAGCTCAAAGTGAGAAACCAGAGAGAAATTCCCTGTAGAAGAGAGCAGTTTTTACTGGTTGCTGATGTCTGCAGTTAATTCACAGACCAGTCATGAGGTAGTACAATTTAAACCTGTTCACATTATTCCACAATGATTGTTCAGTCTTGAGTGGAGGATGAACCATATTATTCCCCCTAAGCTGGGAAATGACATGTCCAAATAAGCCACACCAGTGCTGGATCCTGCTAAGGTTTGAACTGCTTTGGCAGCCTTTGCTCAGAGTGGTGTAAACACAGCTGAGGCAGAATGAGGCAGTAAGTAAAAAAGGGGAGAATGATAAAAACATTTTAGTACCTTCGTTTAGGAATCTGAGGTGTAAAATAAAAGGGTTGGTGTCTGTGCATGAGTTTTGAAGAATACACGTATGCTTTCTGGAAAACCAGTACCATAATCACAGGAGATGCTAGCAGAGTTCAGAAATTCTGTGACTGGTCACCGAGACCAACAGCTTATTTCCCATAAGCACTGGAGAACTCTCAAACAGAGGCAGATTTAAGGCACTGCACTACACTGAACTTGAAATCCTTTGATGTAAGTTGTTCTTAGACTGCAATAAAACTAGATATTGGTAATTTCATCTCTGCTCAACACTGATTTAGAAATGTTCATGTCCTCATTCTTAGTTAATTTGAGTGGACTTCACAGTTTGACAGCTGTACTGATATCCTGAATTGTGGTAGAGGTATTCCAGGCGGGTTCCAACTGTATTCTGTGGAACTAATACTTTGCAGTAATAAGGCTGAGATGCAGCTGTATGAAGGCATCAGGCAAGAGCTATCTGTATGAGAAAATAATGTGAAATAACTAATTGTTGCCAGAAACAAAAGAAAACTCATCATGAGGTTCTTGATCCCTAGCTCTTTAAAGGTGGTTTCTAGGGAGTATATCTGCTGCACGCCAGGGAAAAAATACACCCGTGATCCTAAACCTTGGGGTCCTGTTAGAGTTATCCTGAGGGCATTTAAAACCATTAACACAAGGCCCAGTACACAGGAGATGCTGCACTTTCATACGCTGATGCATCCCCACGTTGCAGTACTTGTGTATCCGTCTGCCATCACTGACTCCCTAGATCGCGAGATGAGATTTCATCATGCCTTTCAATTTGCTTTTCATTGGCAGATAATTGTTAATGTATTTTTATTTGATTGTTTGACATTGCCTTAATGATTGCAAATACTTTTCTTTTTTATAGAAAAGAAGCTAAATGAAAGTCCAGGGTTTAATAGGTATTAATGTTACTTTTTATTGTAGCTAATCCAGTTTTGTTTAGATATTTTCATGAGTTCATACTGATGGAAGGAGAGTTTTGAAGGCTGTTTCATTAATACACCAACCTTTACATATTTTAAATGGATTTAATAGTTTAGAGTTGAGTCAGTTATTTGCTTCATAAGCTGCCAGTTACCATTGCACAGATAATCGCAGTTGGCAGTCCTCTTTTGGTTGAGCAGTGCAAATTGAGTTAATATACCATAGAGATAAAATTTGCTCACAATTCTACTGTTTGTGAGGTGAGGGCTATGGAGGAGGATGCTTACTGTGCCTCCTGCCATATGGTACTTTGCCTGGAAATAGAAAGCTTGATCTTTGGCATCACACGACATTACACTGGTACAAAAATGTCTCTCAAAGAAGCTGGGTGGTATTTAACATAATTTCATCGCGCTTCATGTGGATGCTCAGTTGCTGTAGATGTGGTATAATCCATAAAAACAGGTTACTATGGAGTTCTCTGAAAGAATTTTGTTGCAGAATTGTCCAAGTAAATGTGTGTGTTTCTTTGAATTTGCCCATTCCTGATTTGCTTTAACACTGGTGCCTAGATTAGTATCCAGCAGAAACTGAACTGAGTATTTGAGGGAAAATCCACATGTCATCCTGCTGCAGAAAACTGGAAAAAGCTGTCTAGTGGGAATGGGAGCCTAAAGATTGGCAATTCTTGTTTTTCCAGATGGCACCCAGGATTGTCAGCAAACTCTTCTTTTTTTCTTCTTTGGTCCTTGTAAGATTTTTAAGTTACCAGCTTTCATGTGTGAAAGCACTTGCTAAGTATACCATTTTTCTACACTGACAATTCAGAGTTAAATGTATGTTAGCCTGTGGTGTCAGAAAAGATTATTTTAAAATTTGTGATTTTGTTTCTGTAAAAAATATAGCTTTAATGTACTATGGCACTTTTATGATTTCTAATGACTGTTAAGATTTGTTACATCTGATTTGGAAAGTAGTATTAAAAAGGAGGACTTTCATATGACACATTTTATATGTGAGTAAACTAGTTTCACTGTTATAATAGTGGATAGACTTTTGTTTCCACTGTTAATGCTGGAATACATAACTAAAACAAGTCAATGCATTTCTATGTGCAGAAGAGACCCTGCTCTTCTTTTCTAAAGTATACAATTGCTGTAACAATACTGGCAGCGCACAGGTTATGCAAGAAGATCAGATAAGTGTATTATGCCATTCCCCAAGACTACCTACATGTCTGGCTGGCTGTACTGAGCTTACCACAGTCATTTCTGAGACTGTCACCGCTTCAGCACCTAATCTAATACGTGAAACGCGACAGGGGACTGACCCTCTTGACATTGGTGGTAAAGAGAATATGGGAAGAATTTCTCCCAGTGCCATCAAGATGCTTTCAAAGTGGCTAACCTTCTTTCGGTAAAAATCTTCCTAGTGCACTGATTTTTGAAGAACAGTATGGGCCAAAGCCACAAATGTTTTGAAAGCAAGGGTGATTCTAAGACATACTTATCCCATTCACTGCAACTCGGGTCATACAGGACCCCTGCATTCAGCGAGACGTGGTTGGCAAAACTGATGTTTTTCTGGCTTTTGCTCAAATCTTCTAATGGATTATATTAGTATAGAATTATGAATTAGTGCAAGTTGCAGTACCATGGAGGCTGTTGCCTGTTTAACTCTTGGTGCACAAACTGTTGACAACACCAGGTAAGGGTGCATGCATTTGCCTGACAGGTATAAAGAAGCTCATTTCTGTACAGAGTGAGGTGTTTGTGTGCTGTCCCTGAGGCACAAATGCATGCGCATGAATGTAGCAGCAGGCCTCGGGAAGATGAGGCTCTGCAACATGAAAAGGGAATTGCACATAAGCTGAAATGCACGAAGTGCAGAGATGCCTAAAGCTGCTTGCAGTGCTTAAAACAAATGACACAAATCTGAAATATTCAAGCTAGCTTGTGAATATGGTTATAGAGGGGGTAAAAGTGGAAGTACGTAATTGTCTTCTGTCTGTCCTTCTTCCCCTTATACCTCTGCCCTGAGTGAGTCTGATGATCAACAGCCCCTGAATGCCAGGGCAAAGGGGTAGGTATTGCATCTGTGATGTAACATGTCCTGAAGGGGCAGAGGAACACGGGCGGAGGAGCAAGATGCAGGCATTGAAAGGAGAAGTGGGCTTCTATGTACATCGTGTGCCTAGCCCCCTGGCCGCAGAGGCAGAGTGGAGCTGATTGCGTGTGTCCTTTCAAACAGCTACAGCTCCCTTCTCCCTAAGAGGAGAAATTTAAGAGTCGTTAACAGGCTTGAACGCTTAGCAGGTATTAAGAGTTGGCATGTCTGTTGCCTCTGTGAGTAAATCAACTGCTGATAAGGTGAAGAAATCACATGTCGAGGCAGGTTATAAAACCACAGATCCACGTGGTTGTTGAGATGTGCTATCAGGCTTAGGAGATTTTGAAACTTAATTTCACTAGCAGACTGCCTGTCACAGTATGGATAGGGCATATGGGAACAATGCTCTGATGGTACCCAGAAGTAATCCAGTAACAGCCTAAGTCCGGGCAGGTGTCACTGGCATGCCTGGGTTGCCCCAGCTGCTGCGTGCCAGGTCTTCACTCCAGAGCCGTGCAGACAGCTTAAGCTTTGCAGCTTCTATTATGTTCTGTTCTGAAGCATGCTGTTTGCATGCCTGCTGTAGCTCTTTAGCCACAGACAGCTCCACCAGTTTTTTATCAAAGGTGAATCATTCTTTCTGTCACTGCATAATCAAGGATTTCTTGTTTCCATCACTCAGATAAAAAAGGTGGTGGTGTCCTCTCCCAGTCATGGGGGGATAAGCTGCTTTTGTTTCCCCGCTCATGACTGGGGAGAGGGAATGAGCTGCAGAATGTGACAGTTCCAATATAGACTTGGCTTTCTTGTTGCCCTCCCTTCCCCCTCAATAAATCTGTGCTTGATAAGATGAGCTGCAGGAGACATGGTTTGCAACAGTACCAGCAGGATAAATATTTCTGTATTTCTAGGGGATTTTAAGATGATTGGTGTATGTTCCACTCCTTTTTTTGGCAAAGGTTAGCCCCATTAGATGTACTGCTCTGCATTTCATCTCCTTCTTCCATCTGTTCTGTCTCTTTTCAGTAGAAACCGAGGAGATGTAGCTCCCACTCGAGCTGCCAGATAGCTCTGTCTCCCCTACATGAGAAAAATATCTCTGTGTGAAGCAGAGTAGTGCCCTGCTGTGCACACACATCAGATTGTATCATGAGGTCTCTCAAGCTCCATGATAATGTCATATTCCTTCTGTCAGTTTATACAGATGACAGAATATCTCTTCCGTCCTCAGTTAAGTGATGTTGATTCCCAGGCCTAAGCTAGGAGCCAAGGGAATCCAAACAGCCTTTTCCTGAGCAACCAGGTTATCATAGCAGTGGGTAAGAAAAACAAATGTTTAAAATATTAAAACCATGATACTGTGAGTAAATAAAGAATAGTGCATGTAGATAAGGTATACAGAATTTATAGATGACAATTATACAAAACCTGTGATTATCTGGATGATAAAGCCATAAAGACAGCAAATGCTGATACTGAAAAACTCCAAACTTTACCTTGGAACTCACTGGCAGGTGGCCATTTCACTAAGGAAGAATTTTTCTTAATGAAGCTCCAAAGCCTTGCTTCATTTCCCTGACTTTTAGAAAAAGATTTTGTAGTGTCTGTATGGGAGAACAATTGTGTGCCATGAGTTCTGTGTAGAGAGGAGCATTATCTCTGAGAAAAGCTGTCTTCACATTAATTAATTTAAAATTACCTCTGTGAGGCAAGTAGTTATTTATTACAAGTAGTTATTTATTACAGTTACTACATCACCAGACTATATATGAAGCAAGATGGTTTGCAATGAAGCTCATTTGCTTTTTCTTAGTGATCAGATGCCTGGGCTCATTTCTGTCTTCTGGCTCTCACTTTTGACGTCTTCTGATTTCCTATTTAGTATTAACTTTGTGTAAGTAAAGTCACATTAGAAAGATAGTGATTTTTATTCATGCTTCTTGAAACTTTGGTTTATACTGACTTAACCATTTTTAATGTTATAGTGTGGAATATTTTATAGTCAACAGAATGAGATTACCAGGTAGGTAATAGCTTCCCAGATGACACATCAGTTTTGCCAAATTATGGTACAGGGTCATATTCCCGTTGCTACACGATGCAGGTAAGGGGGATGGTGCTCCTGACCCGAGTAACTGTTACAGGAGCTGCAAACCTTTGCTTCAGACTGTGTGAAAGGGCGTGCCCCGTATGCAGGGTCATCTTGTCATTTCTAGAGACTCAGGCCAGGGCTCTGGCCTCTGCTGTCCTAGTGCATTGCCAGAATATGTGTATTCTCACAGCCACGGCTTGAATGGAGGAGACAGAGGAAAAATGGGGGATGTGATAAGAAAAATAGTAGTCCTGAATACATCCATGTGGGCATGGTATTTTAGCCAATGATGCAAAAACAACCATACTGTGTAACATGCTAGCAGCTGTAGCTCTGGGACTTTTCTCCCAAAGGAGTAGGGTCCTTAGTGCTTTTCTAGTTATTAATCATTTTAGTTAATGTTAATTGTTAATGGGCAGGATTTATTTAAAGCCACATGCTTTGGGTGCTGATTAATTTTTTTGTCATACTTTATTTCCTGTGGTAGGGAATAACTTCTCTGCAAAATTTTGCTTTTGGCAGCTAGAGTAGCTGACAAGACATTCTTAAATTTGATGGTATTCCAGTATTATTCCAGAGGGGTATTCCTCCCTGATTGCTATGTGGGGAGAATGATATTACTGTATTTTACTATATTACATTTTATTATATTACTACATTATTATATTACCATATATAGCAGTATATTACTGTAGGGAACCTGCTGGCATCTTAAAAGGTTTATCTGTAGGTAAAAGCATTACAGATTGCTGCGTCTTGATGAATAGTTTGTGGATTATACTGCATTGTCTTCCAGTAAAACAGTAAGAATGTCAACTCTAAATACAGTGTCTCAAAACTACAATGCAACCAGTTTTCTCCCGATTTATGTGTATTTCCACTATCCTTTTCCTTGTTTGAGGGTAATAGTGGTGAAAGCAAAACAGAAAGGAAGATGTTTTATTTGCATATTTTGATTTTAGAAGTACTGGAATTAGTTTGGCTCAATAGGCAAATGTCTCTTATTTACAGTGTGGTTTGCATTTGTATAGCAATGCTATCTCCTCAGACTGTTTGTAAGGTCACAAATCTCTCTACAGTGCAGATCACAGCCCTTGAAGACTGTGGAGTTCTGTGGCAACCCAGACCCACTTTCTTGAAGCTAGTCCTGCTAAACACTGGTGTGCTGATGTTCTTTAGGCACTGAAGTACTCTGGATACCCTTGAATGGTATTCCAGAATTCACCGAGTGATTGGGTATTGTTGTACTATTCTGTTGATGCATTTATGTGTTTATATCCACTATTGCCTTCATTTTTCCTGGAGATTACGGAAGGAGAACCGGGAATAGAACATTTAGCTAGGAGTAGGAAATCTCATGCAGGAGTACCTAAGCAAAATTTAGTATAGTTTTATGTAGTTTTTGTTGTCAGATTTAAAAGAAAAAGTGCATCTATATCGTGGGAAAGCTCTGTTCAACATATCAAGTGCTGATATTGATTCCAGTCAGAATTCAACAGTAAGAACAGGTCTTATTAAAAAGTCTAATGAAAATCAGTAGAGGAATTGCAGTCAATCATTGTTGCTGAACTTTTATTTTATGCTAAGTGTTTTATAGACTGTTAGTAGTTTTAAACAAAACTGTAATGGCTTTTAAATGTTGGGTTGGAGGATTTAGAGAGATTTCATAAAATGGTAACTTTGACTTCTGGAAGGAAGGTATGATTTATTTATAAGGTTTTAAGCACTGCCTGCTGCCAATATATTAGTTCAAAAATGATACATTTATGGTAGTGGGCACTAAGAAAAAAGCAGAGCTATGGGAACTTCAGCTTTGTATGGAGACACTGTTCAAGTCTTTGTCAAGCTAGATATATGCAACATATGTAGCAGGTGTGTGTAATACAGATGAGAAGAGCCATTTTTGTATTTATATAAAACTCAAACATTGAGGAGCTGAGAAGTCATTCAGGTCTTTGAAACTACATTATCCTCTCACTGCAGCTAAGATTTTCAAGTGTGTTTGGTGAGTACAGGTAACTCAAATTCAAAATACTCCAACAAGTGTAATTTTCAAAGAGTTACAGTGCAACATTTCCTGAAAATTAGGCTGGTGTACAGTGTTTGAAGTTTAGTAGCTAAAAACATCAACCATACCTTGAATTCTTGGTTTCTATGTTCATGGTTATTGTTTGCAGAATTATATTGAGAAATTGAGAAAATTTGCCATTAAAATTGAAAATGGAACAGCATGAATATGGGCACAAATGGCATAAATATGGGCAACGGGCACAAAATGAAGCATAGGAAGTTCCATCTGAATATGAGGAAGAACTTCCTCCCTCTGAGGGTGACGGAGCACTGGAACAGGCTGCCCAGGGAGGTTGTGGAGTCTCCTTCTCTGGAGATATTCAAGACCCACCTGGACGGGTTCCTGTGCAGCCTGCTGTAGGTGACCCTGCTTCGGCAGGGGGGTTGGATTAGATGACCCACAGAGGTCTCTTCCAACCTCTAACATTCTGTGATCCTGTGATTCTGTGATAAATATCATATATTGTACTCTTAAGCATTTCTTCAAACTGGCAGACTTGAATATGAGAACGACAATCATATATTCCCTCGGTTTCCTTCCCTGAGTTTCAGTATATTGTGGTAAGGTCATAAGAACCTTCTGGAGCTCATCTTGTCATCAACCTACATCTACAACTCCTTGAAGAAAGTAATATCTCTTTCTGAATAATAATTTATTGACTTCAGTGCATTTGGATTCCAGTGGCTGAAATAATTGCCACCTTTATACTTCCCAGACTCCTGTCTAAGGCACTGTAAATCTCTATCCCTGCCTGTCTTATCTATCTGGATGGTTTTCATCTCATATATTTCTTCAGGCCTTTGATTTAGTTGCTGTCTTTGTCTCCACCATCTGGAATCTTTCTTTCACTCTGTTGCCTTTGCGTGGAACATAGAATCTTTAACTGAGCACCACATAGCTTTACTGTCACCCAGAAATAATCCCAAATCTCGTGTCTTTGCACATTCCAATCATCTACCTACCATTTCTGTTTCATTCCTTCGCCAGGTTTAGATAGTAGGCTTTCTGGAGAAAATACTTGGAATCACTTTAATCTTTGTGAAACGATTTGCAAGACTGTGGAGCCCTATAGAATTTAGTAGTTAAGATGGAAGTTTACAACCATTGCATAATTTTTCAGGCAAGACAGACTGAAAGCCAGGAATGTTATTTCAGGATGAATTTTTGTGCTTGTGCCTATCACTTTGGAAGTATGTTTAGAAGAGACACAGAGGAGACAATAGTGAAAACAAGGCATTAAGAATGTGAAACTCTTAGTACAGTGGAGGTTGGTTTAAGTCATTGGAATTATGATAATTAATAACACTTAAGTATCAGTTCTCTGTTTTTTCTACAGAGCAGAAAAGAGATTCTGAGCTGGCAAGCTATAATGTAATAAATTGGAAGATACGCTCATGTGTAATCATATATTTCTACAGATGCATCCTTATTTTTCAGTCTTATGTTTATAGATGCTGTACATTTTTTTTAAATATTTTTTTTCCTTCAGCCATTAATGAATTTCCTGAAGATGTATTTACAAATAAAGAAAGGCAGCAAGGAGGAGTTATGCTTCATATCATTGCCGTAAGTTTTTCTCTACTGTCCTTCATTTTTGTTTTCCTTTTATTTGTCTTGTTAAATCGTCTTAGTGGCCTTATTAAATAGAGCTCTGTACATATCAACATGTTTCTAATACTTTGATTTCAGTATTTCTAATATGCTTATATGGGTGCAAATGCTCAAAAGGTAACATCTTATGGACATGGTTTAGTGGTGGACTTAGCAGTGTTAGGTTACCAGTTTGACTCGATGATCTTAAGGGTATTTTCCAACCTAAATGATTCTATGATTCTGTGATTTAGTTAATAAAATGATGGAAGCCTGGATTTGCAGTGCCTATGCATTTGTCCTCTTGGAGATAAAATACTGGCTGCATGGATGACAGAGGGATTTCTTCCACTGACTTGTATTTGTTTGTGTTTCATCTGGTAGAAACAGGGTTTGGGGTTCCCTTGTTGCTGACATCAAGCATGGAAGATTATTGATTCTCTTTCTTTCCTATTGTGCCTGTATGCATAAGACGCAATTATAATTAGAAAAAAACAACCCTGAAGAAATCTAGAAAATTTCATGTGGAGTTTTATATTTTATTGTAGAAAAACCAAAAGAAGTAAGGCCTGTGGGCTCCAGTTTTCCATTCCCAGCTCAGGGAAAATAAAGTAAAAAGGAGTTGTGTTTGATAGACAACAGCAGGATTAGACCCACTGCATGAGTGCAGCACGTAAAGCCACATAAGACAGTGGGAGAATCACATGTATGCAGGGAACCAAGATAATTCCTGAGAAGTTTGGTGCAGTGAGCCATGGTCAGGGTCCGCTTATTTTCAGGTGTGTTTATTTCTTGAGTGTTGTTAATCTGCATGGTTTCATTTTCTATTTAATTACTTGATCCAATAATTAATTGAAAATATAGAAGATGACTGAAGTATTTCCTGAATTTATTTTCTTTACAGGCTCTTTATATGTTCTATGCTTTGGCTATAGTATGTGATGACTTCTTTGTTCCATCCTTAGAGAAAATTTGTGAGGTACGTTAAAGAACTTTATTCCTCTTTTGGAAATTTGTTTAGAGAATATTATAGAATCAAACATTTTATGCCAGCATTGTTTGGAGTTCATTCCTGTCAACTTTTTGCCCTCTGTCCTTTTCAAATGATTTGTGCTTTCCATCAAAAAATGAACCTGTGGCCAGGCCATATTGGTCTCCCTGGCTGCATTCAAGGAGAAAAAATGAAAGATTTAATGAAATCAGATGGCAAAACCCACTCTTAAATACCTGAAGCATGCAGCTAGGATGGATATGACGTACAGATGAGCTGGGTTTATTATTGCAGTCCTAGCTTTAAAAGTCACTTGTGAAAAGAAATCGTACAAATGAATGTGTTAGCTATGCAAGTTTTATTGTGCATCTACCACTGTATCAACAAGGAGAAAGCAAGCGTATATGGTTCTAGCACAGAGTGGAGAAAAGAGAGAATGCATGAGAAAAGTATGTACATGCATGAGAATGCATGAGAAAAGTATGTACTTTGGTTTGTTATGGAACGAGAATACATATTTTACATGCAAAAAATTAGTAAATAAATGTAATTCTTTTACATAACTCTTGAGAAGATTTTGCAAAATTACATGTAGGATTCTAATTAAGTGATTTGATCAGACAGGGTAGATTTTATACTTGGCATGTAAATGTTGTGTTAGGTAAGGCTTTGGTGAACTAACACAAAATAAAATAAAATATCAAACCAGATTTTAATTCTGTTTTGAGGGCAAAATGAAAATCTCATCTCCTTTGCTTTTTAACAAAAATGTGTGTGACCATTTTCTGAAAAACTCCTGTAGCTAGTTAAAAGGTCTATTTTCCTATGGATGTATGTACTAAATTCCTATTAGGGTAACTCAGAGCTATGTACTTGCACTTATCAATGGAATAAATGGAAGAATAAGGGAGACGGCTAAAACCAGTAAAATACTCAATAGGGATTTTTTCTTTCCCTTTTCAGATGTTCTGTCTTCAGCATGCAACTTATACACCATATTTAAGTTGTACCGGTTGGGTTGTACCAATTAAGTTGTCATTGATCCTTCATAAAATCTTTGCCTCTTGCCTCATGTTCTCCTGAACATGAAAATAGCTAAGAAGAGTTCAGATAGCACACTTACATTTGAGCTCCTGCACCCATATGACCAGTAATAGATCAAACGGTAGAGAAAGGGCTTGTGTTTATGTTTTGTCAGGTTCTGTACGATGGCATTTTCATCAGCTCAAAATGTTGCATACTGCCTGAAAAATACAGGATTTCTGTACTGGTCCTTGTCACTAATCACTTTTCTATCCTTGGAAGATAAGTAAGGTACTAAAGATGAGTCTAGAGACTCTCAATAAGGAAAAAGCTCCTTCATAAAACCTGCTTTATAGTTCAAGGGAGAGATCTTCAGACAGTATTAAATGGATGCAGCCCACTTGTGGAGCTACATATNTTTCTGCTGGTCTGAGAACTCTTAAGTTGTCTATATCCTATTAGAGCTTAAGAGACACTGTCATAAAAATAGATCTGTCTACAGTACACAGGCCTCTCTGTGTCTAACTGGATTAATTTTTTCTGTGTCAGCAGACTCACTTTTGATTAACACAGTTGTAAGGTGAAGCCACAATCAGGCCTGCTGTTTGAAAGAGTTATTCAGAGAGGTTGTGTTTTTCTCTTATGGATTTTTTTTTTCAGATTTTAGAAGCCTCAAGAATTGCCCTTTAATTCTTGAATGATTGTGTTTAGAGTGCCAAAAGTAAATTAATGAAAAGAATATAAGATGTTTACAATCTTTTTGAAGCTGCAGAAATGCTTTTCTCTAATCAGCTACATGTAAGCCATAATTGGCTATTCAGTTATATATAAGTAGGTAATTTTACCTGACCCTTCACTGAGTTAGGCTATAAACATTTTACTTGCCCAAAATATATTTGCCTTCTCAAAAGGCAGTGTCTAATTTTGTATCACAGCGACTGTTCATCCTTTAACAGCATTGTGGCCAGAAAATAAAGAGCTTCCATTATTGCAACTGTAGAACTGTGCAATGTGAATACAGTAGCAGTGCTGAAATTACCAGTGCTTTTTTTCCAGAAACTGCATTTGAGTGAAGATGTTGCTGGAGCCACATTCATGGCAGCAGGGAGCTCCACTCCAGAACTGTTTGCATCTGTTATAGGTATGGAGCCCACACACTAGCTTTTATGAGATCTGCTGTTCAAAAAATCAGCAGCAGATCAAGCAGAGGTATCCAAAAGTGCTACCACTCTTCAGTCAATTTATAATCAGCAATTGCAGCTGTCAGCTAGTCTGTGGTTCATGGTATAATTAACTACTCACAATATCTCATGAAACTATGAATCTCCTCTCAAAACACAGAGAGGAATGGCTCATTCTGAACATAGGAAGTAAGAGAAGAGATTTACTGCAGTCCCCTGAGAGAGAATTTGAGATATTTGATGCCTCTTTGGCTTCTTTTTTCACAAATAAAGGGAATTAATTTTAGCAAGGAAGTAGAAGAACAGGGAAAGTAGGAAAATAATGAAATAATGTATAGATAAATCAGATCTGTTAGAGGCAGAAGGACATGGTGTATATTACTTACAGAATTATTTGAAGTAATCTCTGAAGTACTAAATAGTATTGGTATAGAGAGGAGGTATAAATGGCAAAAGCAGTACCTATTAAGAGAAGGAAGGATGCAGGATTACACTGATAGAGAAGGGGGAAAGCAGCAAATTTGATAAATCCATCTTTAGTAAAGTCTTACTAGGCTTTCTGCTGCTATCCTGACTGACATTTTTACAGACTTTAGGGAAATACAGTCTAAATGAATGCATGATAACATCACGTCCAACTTATTAAAAAGCAGTGAACATAAGCTTTTAAGGCTCCCTTTAGCAAAAGATTTCAAGTACAAGTAGACACAGCTCTGTAGAGTATTCATGTTATCTTTGCTTCTATCTCAGTGCTGAAGATTATGTTAGATAATCCCTGGAGGTCTACTCCAGCCATTAATTTTTGTCATTCTGATACAATTATGTTAAAGATGGGTATCTGAGTCATAGGTGGGTTCAGTACTAAGGGGAGTCTGGAAGTCAGTACTAGAACAGGTGAAGTCAGGATTGTGGTTGTCTGAGTCAGAAGGCACACATTACTGCACCCGAAATGGCTACCAGTTATATTGCTGTTTTTCAAGGAAGAACACGCTAAATGTAGAATATCTGGGAGAAAGGTTTCTGTGCTTTATTATACTCTTGGAAAGAAATTCCATGCTCCTGATGTGACTGGAGATGTTTTATACTCATTTGAATGGATTACTGCACAACTAATAACCAAACTGTGAAATACAGGACTTACTGTTGAACTAACTAGCTAAGAAATCATTCACTTTTAATGAAAATATATATGTAAAGATGTTAAGCCAAAAATGGGGAGCTGCTACCTAGGCTAAAAGCACAAAATATTCCACAGAGAAGTGACCATTTATTATGAAACAAGCTGTGGTTAAACTTTCAAGCAGTCTCTTGTTCTCAGGTAGTACATGTTCTATGTAATTGGCTGTGACCTGAAATGAAATGACAGAGGTAATAATGCATGTATTGCTCCCTCTGCAGGTGTATTTATCACTCACGGAGATGTAGGAGTAGGGACTATTGTTGGTTCAGCAGTTTTCAACATCCTCTGCATTGTTGGTGTCTGTGGAATGTTTGCAGGACAGGTTAGTAAGATACTTCTCTTTATGGAGTTCAATTACTTACAATTTAGGGGTTTCCATGAGCAACTATTAAAAAAAAAAAAAGGAGTATTAGTCAAAACCGAAAATGAGCTGGCATGTCAAATCTTGAAAAGAATTTACAAATAGCAAATGTTTCCAAAACGTTCAGCTGTAGTTTCAGCACTCTGACCATGTAGCATAGAGAGCAAACTGGTTCCTCTTCATACAATATTGTGTTCACAGTCAACTGAACAATGGCATCTGCTAATCCTTCCTGGTACTGAGAGTGATCACAGAATCTAGGACACAAGCATGAGATTTGCTCCATCTACTCAGTAGATGGCTAGACTGTGTATCATATTTTTTCAGGCATTAAGTCCGATATATCCACAAATATAATGAAGTGGGAACCTTTGATTTGCTGCAGTACAATGAATTGTACTTTACAATTGAAATTATGACCAATTAAAATATCATTAGTAAGAAATGTATTTCATTAATGGAAGTTTCTCTATGATTTTTATTGCTGATGGTTATCATAGATCCATTGTCTAACAGACTGATATGTCTTCTTGTTAGCATAAAACTGCGATTCGTTCCAAAATTGTTGCTAATAATAATTCTGCTCACACACTTAAGCGATTGCAAGATAGAAGCCTTTGTTTAGTCTTTAAAATCACATATTTTTGTTGGTTAAAGTTCTGATATTTTTCAGGTGGTTTGTCTCACCCAGTGGGCTGTGTTCCGGGACTCTGCATACTACACGGTATCTGTGATCATACTTATTGTGGTACGTAGTTCTCTTACCAATTAACATGTTTCATTGCTTGAATTTTTGGAGGACTAGCCTGCTAACCATTGATATACGTTGGTAAACAATTATTTTCCTAGGTAGTTCTAGTGACATCTGGAAGTGAGTGCTCAGCTCCACAACTCGGTCCAAATATGAAAACTTCATACAGCCCCGCAGTGTATGTGTCCATCATGTCCATCAATGTCCTTTCATTTTGTACCTACAGTCTGTGAAGTTCTGCAGGCTAGCAGGCTACTGTTACACAGTGCGCAGTTAGTACTGTCTTCTGACCTAGGGGACTGCTTGTTGTGGAGATGAAAAATTTTGAGCTGCACCTCTGTTTTAAATGAGGAAAGTGGCTGTTTCTTGCTTCTACACAGTAATTTTGTTTCACAGCTTCTAAGTAAACTTTTCTAAATAGATGTGGTGGGTTCATCCTGGCTGGATGCCAGGTCCCCACCCAGGCCGCTGTACCACTCCCCTCCTCAGCTGGACATGGGAGAGAAAATATGATGAAAAAGGCTCGTGGGTTGAGATAAGGACAGGGAGAGATCACTCACCGTCACGGGCAGAACAGACTGGACTAGGCGAAAAAAAATTAATTTCATTTATTACAAATCAAATCAGAGTAGGATAATGAGAAAATAAAAACTAAATTTTAGAACACCTTCCCCCCACCAAGCTCAGCTTCACTCCCGTTTCTCTACCTCCTCCCGCTGAGCGGTGCAGGGGGATGGGGAATGAGGGTTGCAGTCAGTTCATCACACGTTGTCTCTGCTGCTCCTTGTCCCTCAGCGGGAGGACTCCTCAAACCCTTCCCCGGCTCCAGCGTGGGTCGCTCCCATGGGATACAGTTCTCCACAAACTTCAATGTGAGTCCTTCCCATGGGCTGCAGCTCTTCACAAACTGCTCCAGCGTGGGTCGCTTCCATGGGGGGCCGTCCTTCAGGCACAGGCTGCTCCAGCGTGGGTCACCCTCGGGGTCACAAGTCCTGCCAGTAAACCTGCTTCGGCGTGGGCTTCTCTCTCCATGAGGCCACAGGTCCTGGCAGGAGCCTGCTCCAGCGTGGGGCTCTCCACAGGGTCACAGCCTCCTTCAGGCATCCGCCTGCTCCAGCGTTGGGTCCTCCCTGGGCTGCAGGGGGACAGCCTGCCTCACCATGGTCTTCACAGGCTGCAGGGGAATCTCTGCTCTGGTGCCTGGAGCACCTCCTCCCCCTCTTTCTTCACTGACGTTGGTGTCTGCAGAGTTGTTTCTCACACATATTCTCAGTTCTCTGTCTGGCTACAACTACAGTTGCACAGCAACTTTTTCCCCTTCTTAAACCTGTTATCAGAGAGGCACTAGCACTGTTGCTGATGGGCTCAGCCTTGGCCAGCAGCAGGTCCATCTTGGAGCCAGCTGGCATTGGCTCTATCAGACATGGGAGAAGCTTCTAGGAGCTTCTCACGGCAGCCACCCCTGAACCCCCGTGCTACCGAAACCTTGCCACACAAGCTCAGTACAATAGAGCACAAGTGAGGTACCACTTTGTTCACATAAAGCGGTGTAGTAGTTCATGAATGTATGCGTTTACTGTCTCTGGTGGCAGGGAGGGGAAGGATCCATTTAGTTTCTTTTGTAATAAATACGGATCTCTAGCAGCTGCCCATTCAGTTACAGGAGTTACATAGGATGGAATAAAATGTGTATAACCACTTGGTCTAAGAGCAGAAGTAAAATGGCTGCCTTTTCTGCTAAAACTAGTCTGGCTGTTGAAAGGACTCAGAGCTAGATCTCTTCAGAATATATATGACTTTGCTATCATTTGCACAGCACAGCATGTGGGTATGTGTGTAAATCTGTCTGTCCAAAGCTCACACTGTTTTACTAAATGGTGTTTGTGACAATCATGGAGTGGGATCCAAGCCTTGTTCACAAGGTTTGTGCTTTATGAGGGACACAATCCATACAGTGAAAGTTCTGATTAGAAAGGGTCAAAACTCAAGCAGCTTTTGGCTAGATATGACTGATATTTAATAAATAAATTTGACTGGTTTTCAAGATAGATCAAAGAAATGATCAGTTTATATGTTTCCTTTTTTTTTTTCCTTCTTTTAGTTCATATATGATGAGAAAATAGAATGGTAAGTTGTGTAATTTATTCCCTACAGTCGTGTATTTGCCATGAGACTGATCAGTAAATAGAGTTGCCGTGTCATTAGCTTTCATTCATACACACTGGGAGTATGAGCTGGATTTGACAGCTAGGAAATCTGATGTATTTTCTTCGGTTATATTTTTTATGATGATCAAGGAAAACTAAAAGAAAATTTAAGAACCTGGAAACATTAACTAAGTAAATAGGCTAGATGTAAGGCCTGAAAACTCACTTGTGCAGAGAGGGTAAACAAAGTTCTGCTGCTCTGATTCTAGCTGCTAACATTTATGGAGGTGTTAGGTGTCCCAAAGAACAGTCCAAGGTAAGATCCTAGTGAGAGATCATAAACATCTTCTAAAAGAGTCCTCTCAGAGCACCTGGCCTGTGCTTCAGCGCTGAAATAACAAAATGCCTTAGCATTGTGGTCCTCAGAGGGTAGCTATGGTTTCAGTCTGCATAGCACATTTCTGCAATATATTAATTGCTTTTTATTTGCATGTTTATTGGAACTGCTTCTCCCCAATCTGCCGGGACACCGTCTGATCTTAATAATGTGAATCCTGTGTATACAAATGTGACTTGTACTAGATTTTTAATGCACACTCCTACCTAAAACTTGTAAAGCATACAGCTGTCTGAATGGCCTTTTAACACTTTTTTTGTCTCTTTGAGGTGGGAAAGCCTTGTGCTCATCGTTATGTATTCATTCTACATACTTATCATGAAGTAAGTGCTTTTCTCCTCTGCATGCCCTTGAGGTGTTAATTGACCATCATTCTTTTGGTGTGGTCCTTGGCCCTCCTGCTGAGGACAGTACAGCCAGTCATGTTTCTGTGTAAGATCTCTTGTTTTTTTCATGCTTAATCAGTTTCGCTCTAGATTTGTGCTCAGTCAACAGCAAATATTTTCATGCATGCAGGTAAAGTAGCTTTCAGAAATGGTTAAGAGAAAATGTCATTTATACAAAGATATATGAAAAAGTCCACCGGGTACTCTGGATTATAAGTACACAGCATGTCAGCTATTACACATATTTTGTAACCTCTAGAGAGCAAGGTCAAGGAACATTAGACAGACTGCTAAGCATGTATTGATCTTCAGACTGTCTCATACCAGATTGTATTGCAAGGATCTGTGAGCCCATGCTTCTGCTGCAAGTTGCTTAGACTTATCCCTTGGTGCCCTCCCCTCACAAATCACCATTTTTGGAACTTCAGCCTCCCTTTTCTCCTACATCAGGTCTTAGCAGAGATCATTGACAGCCCTCTTAGATCCCACCCTAGTGCTAAAATAGATGCATTCATTCTTTAGAAGGGTATAGCCAGAAGTCCCAGAAATGCTCAAGCACCTTCCACGGGGAACACCGTACTGAGAGAAACAGTGAGGTGAATTGAGAGCTGATGCCAGAGGGAAGAAGCCATTGTATAGCGGATGTCCTGGCTCCAGAATCCACAGCTCCAGTGTTTTGCCTTCACTAAATCTGCTCTGGTGTCTTTTTGCAGTTTGCTGTATTTCATGAGAGACAGGTGCAGCCCTTGCTCTCCTGTCAGCTTGCCACTGAATTAGATAGTCATTTCTCTTAACTTCCTATTTGTTGTCAGAGAACATGCATCTAGGCTTTACTGCTTGCCTGCATGCGTTGTTCTTAGAAGCTTAAAAGTTTGATGAGGAAATGCAATGATCCAACCTTTTCAGACCTTTCCTTTGCACTTTCAGGTACAACGTGAGGATGCAAAAGTTCTTCAACCTTAAAAGCAAGAATGTTGGAAATGGTGACACAGTCAACAATGAGCTGGAAGATGGTAATAAATGTTATGCCTCTAGTTATGATGACCCATCCATTCCATTACTATGGAAAGGTAAGGCTGAGCAGACAGGACTTGGAAAAAGAGTAGTTCACAGAATATCCTTTTTATTTCTTTAATGGGGATCAAAACAGTGTTACTATTCAGTTGTAAACAGGAATTTTTATTGGGTTAACTTGACAATTCAGCAGTCAGACAGCCAGATGAAAAAAACCCAATCAAAAAAATTTTTTTATACTCTGAAAACAAAGCTGCTTTGCACATAGGCAATTTTTCTCTCTTTTTATCTCCTGTTCAGTGATGATCTACAACACTGTGAAGGAAATATATTGTTTTTTGCTAGCTAGAAGGTAATTTTCACTTCAAAAATTAGCTTGGAACTAGATCCTGAGACTTGAGTGTTGAAGGAAAGGACGTACGTAGGCAGATCAGTGGGCAAGTGGGATTACATGTTGTGTTCAGGTCATCAGAAGACTGGCTTTCACATGCCTAGATAGCTATGCATACATTGCCAAACACATATGTAAAACTGAGAAATGCAGGTTCTTTGCTGTCTGTGTCTTTGTCATAAAGGGGAAGATGATGATACCCAGCTTCTGGTACTGAAGGTAAGCAAATATATCTGGGTATTTTTGGCTATTTTGTAAGCCTGTCTTTATCATTGTCTTATGCCTCTTCTCTTCCATTCGCTCTTTTCTCTGTAGAGCAAAATCATTCCAACCTTCAAAGCACAAACCATATAATTTAGTGAGCTCTTGGGCTGCTCTTGACAAGTGAGGTCTCCTAGCTTTGTACTTTGCAAACATCTCCCATTCTAGGAGACTGAGCTCAGCAGCAATGTAGGTAGCAGCTGGAAACATCCTAATGTGATAACAAATAGTAGCAAACAGGAATTTAGAGCAGACTTGGAGAATCCCACTCTTTTCTTCTTTTAGTGTTTAGGCTGGTATCTCTTCCAGGTAAGCAGTGTCACTTACTACAGGTTTATGCAATGAGAGCACACTGATACTCTGGTCTCCGATATGGTGTTTAGACAATTGTTTATATAGATTTAAAATTACTTCTCACAAGACGTTGTAGCATAATTAAAGATGTCTTTGAAATACTTTGATCTCATTTTACAATAATTTTTGTGAACATTGATTATGATACAGTGAAGTCTGTCACTTGGACATGGAGATATGTACATACAAGGTTTAGAGGATACCTCCTGGGGCAGTAGTTACTGATGTATTCAAGTGGGGACACAGGAAAAGAGTGATCCAGTGAAAGAAAACACAGATATTAGTGTTTTTTACTTCTGAGGCGTTTGTTATGTTCTGATGTCATCTCCCTGATTGCTCTCCTCTCTAGCCACTGTGTGGTAAAGGGGTTATAGCACCAAGTGCTTGCCTGTCCACCTATTTCCTTTTCAGGAAATGTGAAGATTATTTAATGCTTGTGAAGAAAGTGCAGAACTTTCAGGAAAAGGAGCAAGAAAGCTAATAAAAACCTGGACTCATGAGAATTGTGTCTCCACTAGCAACTGTCCACAGCAGATTTCTTCTCTATTTCCCTCCGAGATGCACTGAGGCTGCAGTCTCCGTCAGATTCCCTTTGCCTTCTCCAGCACCCATTACACAAATAGATGCTGCCTTGAAGGGACCATTGTTCAAAATGTGAGACTGTAGATATTATCACAGGCAAACCTACCTGGGATGAGAGAAGAAAGAAAAAGATATGACAGTTTGGAGTGAGCAGTGGGAAAGAAGGGTGCAGTGTTAGTTTAGCTGCTTTGTAGATGGGTGCTTTATGTGTGAAGAAGCTGTCCTAGAAAACCATCGCATGGCTGCCTGTTGCATCTCCCTCCTGTTGAGTCAAAATATGCCATGACCTATCAGTGACTTGCTGTCAGTTGACACTTGGCTGGCCTCACAGGCTGAGCTGCACCTTCCCCAGCAGCAGCTTTCAGAAACAGGAGCACTGCTAGTAGCAGGGAGAGAACTAGAGCTGGCCTGTGCCTTACCTCCATCCAGTGGTTAGCAAGTTTCAGGATCCACCGAAAAACCTCCCTTGGCTTCGCCAAGGTGTAGGTCTAACCTTAGTCTGATTTTTCTACAGGAGGAAAGACTGATTACTTCCCAAAAAAGAACAGTTGCTTTGGGTGAGGAGCTTTCTTCCTACCAAGGATGGTTAGTCTGTTGCTTAAGCTGCAGACAAAAGAGGGGCTCACGTGCTGCACAGATCTTCTATGCTTGTAAGTTTAATCTTACACGCAGAGTTGAATAATGCTCCTATTTTGGAAGTACAGACATGTGGCTCACTGCCCTTGGCTTTTATTACGCTGATCCAAATTTCCACCAGGTGGCATGGTTCGATTCCTGCCTGAAACTAGAAACCTGAAAAACATGGGTTTCTGAACAGTGTGAAATAGATATCTGAGGGCCTGATCAGGAGTCAGCTAAAGTCAGCAAGAAGCTCTCTGTTGATTTTAACAGGGTTGTTGGTGATGACCCTTCGTGGTGAGCAGGAAGTTTAGGTAGTTTGTTAAAGGGAAAAGCTGTTCTCAGAAGATATTTTTCTGAGGAATATCACAAAGGAGAAGCAAAAAAGGTGTTTCTTTGTCTCACATTTGTGGAAAATGGTTATGCAATCTTTAGTTGGAGCCGGTTTGTACAGTATGGGACCAAGGTATGTATGTTTATCGGCATAGGGAATGAGACTGAAGAGATGTTATGAAAATATAAGAGCAATGTGCTGCAGCAAGTCAAAACAGCTGCAGTTAATTGTATATATATTTATAGTGATATATTCTGCATCAGTGCTGAGTTTTTTTTATCATGGTATTTCATCAAAGCTGAGTGTATTTGGTCACCATCTCCTTAGTGCTCTGAAACAGTTCCGGAATAACTGCTGTGCTTCCATGTTTTTCATGACACTGTACGATAAAGAAGCACTTTGGAGACTTCACTGGGGAAACTCACTTGAGAGCAGTTCATCTGATGAGACTGTTAAAAGGATATCTGGCCTTTTTGTCTTACCAGGATTGCTGTCAAACTTTGTCTAACTAAAGCAAATGTTAAGCTCCTGTGGTGGAGTTGTCTTCTGTGAGATTGGTTCCTAGATGCCGAGTTTCAGCATCCGTGCAGGGACAGGAATGACCCTCACACATTGATGCAATGCACAGTCGATTCGATTTATTGGTCTGCTTGCGTGGTTATATACATTTTTCATATCTGCACACGCAATCACGCTTATTCGGATAGGCTACAGACATAAATCACGTGCTGTTCACGCACCCCACATTCCCTTATGATTGGTAACTATGCACTAACGCCAATAGCAACAGGCCGCCTGCACGTCCTTGAACACATCTTGTTTTTGCTAACCCACATCATGTGCACTATCAGAACTTTCTCAGTTGTTATTCTTAGCTGTCCTTTCCAGCGGCCTGTTCAGTTATGCGAACTGTTTTGCTTAAGTGGCCTAGTCATACTAACTCTCAAGCTACATCGACCCCAACACCTAGGTAGCCGCTTCTGTGAGGATTCATTCCTAGGAAGCGTGTCTGGCTATATATTCCTTCACAGAAAAGCTGCTATGCTCTAACTGTAAGAGTCATTGGAATGGGTGTCCTCCTTTTTTGCATCATCAGCTGCAGTACTCAGCAAAGTTGATTTGTTTTAGACATTGGGGCAGGGGCAGGACAGTTGCTCATTTCTGTTTACCAAATGCAGAGTTACTACTAGTTCTGTTCTCCGTTGGAGATATTAAGCTGCAAGGCAAGACTACAGAGTGGATTCTTTGAGTAGGGTATATTTCCTTGTGAAACCAAAGATCTCTTTATGACACTTCAGGTGACCCCAGTGTGCTCATTGAAAACTCATTTTAGTGAAACAAAGCAAGACACTCAAATGCTAATGGGTATAAGATATAGCTGTTTACTGGTGATTTACAGGCTTGCTAGGTTTTTCCTGTTGAATGATAATGGAAGGATATTTTTCTTCCACTTCAAATATGTTAGGAGATGCCTGAGACAGCAAAGCCGTTATTGCATCATGTGATTTACCTGCATGCATGGATCCAGTGTTCTTCCTGAAAAACAAAATATTTCAACACTGTAACAATGCAAAAAAATAACAGCATATATTTCTGTGTATTTAGAACAGGTCCATTTTAACTCCTTTGTTTGAGTTGAATGTTTTCTTAGATTTCCTTTGCTTCCTGACTGACACCATGCACTAATAATTATCTTTCACTTCTACCTCCTAAATTCTCTCACTCTTCTTAATGCAAGTAACTTAATGCAAAAGGGAGTGGGAAGGTGAAGCCAAGCTAAGCAAAGCAGAAAACAAGCAGCAAAGAATTTTGTTGGGTTTTTTTCCCATATGTATTATTACATGTAGTAATTAATATTTATGACAGTCATATGCATATTTCCTGCGCTGCTTTCTAACACCACATGGGTATGTCTCCTGTCTGCTGAGCCTTGCTCTGCTTACTGTGTGTAGTGTGTAGCATTTGTGAGAATATTGGTTTGTTGTTGAGCTCTGAAAGTCCTTGCATGTACTTGTGTTGATTCCCAATATAATTTTGTCTCTCTGTTTGTGTTCTTAACACAGTAGAACAAAACTCCTAACCTTAGTACAAGTTCCTCTATATTAACAAAGGCTTACTTATAACATGCATTTGTTCTCGACAGTTGTTGGTTTTCATTGTTTCAAATCTTGTCACTTTAGAAATGTTGATAATGTTCCGTGAAGGTAAAGTCAAGATTTCCAAAAGCAGTCAGCACACCATTAGGGACTTCTGGATGTGCAGTGCCTTGATCCTGGGGGGATGGCTTTCAAGGTTTCAGGAGTGCTGTCCACACTGCCACAGTGCAAGTGCTTCTAGAGAAGGCTCACAGAACTGTAGTGGGACATGAGCCGTGAAAACTGGTACTACAGCTTAAAAGACTGGGGAAAAACTGCTCCCACTCATCTGAGAGTGGGTTGGTGGCTACCTTAGCAGAGTGAAATCCCTTTTCAGCATGTGATCTAAACGAAGTGCACAACAGATGAGCAGATTCACCAGGCTGCAGAAATATAGGAAAGTCACTTGTAAATTCAAGCATTCAGATGAATATTACCCCCACCTGAGCCCGAAAAGAATGACTCTGAGTGATGGGAAGCATGGTAAGATCAGTTCCACAACTAACTCTGTCCATTGTGATCATTAGTGAAGGGGATGCAGCAGTATGGCAAAAACAGTGTTGTGATGGTGGATGAGATCATCTGCTCCAGTCCCCCCAAATACCGGTTCCCTGAAGCTGGATTACGAATTATGATTACAAATAAATTTGGACCACGCACCAGAATGAGGATGGCAAGCCGACTCATCATTAATGAGGTAGGTTCATTAAGAAAACAATAAATGACTGTGAGGCAGAGTGGTTGCCAAAGAGCCATGCTCATAGTGGTTCTGGAATTCAGAGTTTCCCACGTTCCTAGGGATGAGCTAGAGCTATGTCTTTCTCTAGCAGCTATGTCACACCAGATCTGAAGGTTGATTCGCGTTTGGCGATGCTGCCTGTTTTAACGGGAGCAGTCACCAAGGAGGGACTCCATTATCTCCCTGCTGGAAGATGTTTGTTTCAGTAGGGGAGGGGGGGTGTGGGGTGTGTGTGTGCACAGTTGGATTTTCTCTGCAGCAGAAGAATTGGTTTTGATCATTACAAAAGTGGTCAGTCTAAGAAAGGATAATGGACAGGGCAACCAAAAATCAGTAAGAACTGCTCTTATACCACCAGCACATCAGGATTGTGTCAGATGTTTGCCTACCTCTTTAGTCTTCAGTGTAGTCCTCAGCTCAAAATGGAAGTGGACCTAAATATTTTCATGAGGGGAATTTGCCCTGGACACTTTCAGTTAACTCTGACTTGACATATTGTCACCACCATATATTGCTTGTTTCATACCCTGCATCTGAAGTGACAGGACTGGCCAAGTAATGCTGTTCTGAGCTTGTATGAAGTACTTGAGGTGAAATCTTTGACCTGCCAACCTTGGCTTCTATGAAGGCAGGATTTTATCCTTTGCTCCCTACAACGTCAAATATGAGAGGTTTTCTCTCTTTTCAGTAGTTTAGGAAATACAAGCTTTAGCAAGTTGTTAAAATTTGATCATCAGAATACAGTTTGTGTGTCTACCCAGCAGTGTGAATACCCCAATGAAAGGAAGACGTACTGATGTATTTGTAACAGAAGTCCAATCTAACAGTAAAACAGTGACATGTTTTGTTAGGGAGTGAGCTTGGTGGCGTACAGTCAAGAGCAGAAGATCAGATAGGGCACACAGCAGCAGTTGACTCTGTAATCTGCTTTGATCATAAAAAGAATTGTTTCTTAATGGATATGAGCACAGAGAGCTGATACTTGATAGTTCAACATCTGCAAAAAACATTCTCTAAACCAGAGCATTTTGGATCTATGTTCTGGTGTATTCCTACTGCCAAAGTTTTGCAATGTATTCAGATATGAGTTTTCTCTATTTTTAATTAGTGTGTTACTACTAGTTTCAGAATTTTTTTGCATGTTGTGCAGTTACTTTGTTTTTCAGGGCATTTCAGAGCACTTTTTAGGAAGTTACAATTTATCGTGAAAAAGAGAACATGTATCAACCCTTAATTATCTGCTCTAACAAACTAAAAAGATTTATTTTTTTGTAAAAGTATGAGATTACTGTTACATCTCACATTCTTCAGTGTATTAATGGGTAATGTATACTGATGTTTAAAATGTATCCCTGGAATTGTTGTACTATGTATTGGAACTGTAGCAGTCTTATACATGTCTGCAAGGGCAATTACGAGCTTCATGAAAGTCTTCACTTGGACGAGGGCAACAGGGGTTAGTCCTGCTTTTGAAATTACAGGTAGGACCTTTACATTTACCTCAAGGAATAGGGATTAGAAGGAGGGAGAAGAGTTGGATGTGACTAGGAGAGATCTTGGATAATGAGTCATTCATAAGCGAACTCTAATAGTGTGGAAATGTCTTGAGTGTTACCACTAGATTATGGTGCTGTTGGTGGTTGGAGAGGGAACTATTGAGTGAGAAGTCCTTCAGAATAACCACACTCATTAAAACATGATGTGGAAGAACAGATATGACAACTTTCTTCATCATGGTTTGAAAGACTCCTGCCAGTAATTTTGTGGTGGATGGCAAACACTGGCCTGATGAAGACCGGTGGGTCACAGACAGATTTGTTTGTTGCTGACTGGAAGGAAGGCTTTTGAAACATCACAGCTCACGTGGCTGGAGCTGGACAGACAGCAAAACCCAGATTTAACAAAGTCAATATTTTCCAAACTATGACAGTTTTGTCTTTGACACTGTACAGCGTCAGCGGTTAATCCAGTCTGCCAATGGCTCAAGCAAACCACTTCAGAATGGGAGACATGAGAATATTGAAAATGGGAACATCCCTGTGGTGAACCAAGAGGAGGAAAATGAACAGGACAATCTATCTCCCTTTTCATTGCCAGGTAAGGCTTACTTTCCAGGTGTTTATAGTAAGGAAACAGAACATAATTAAAACGCCAAACAGTGGATTGTAAGAAAAGACAACATAAGGGGGGAGAGAGGACGAAGGGGATTGATTTGACTGTCTGAAGGCTGGATTTTATGAGAGTAAAACTGGGTTGGAGTCTATATGGCTAAAAGCAGACCTTAGGAAAGTGTTTTCCAGCCATCATGCACAATAACGGTAGAAGTGCTGGCTTGCCAGAGGTGAAGAGAAAGCAGGTAAGGCAGATTTGTACTAAAAAAATGTGTCAGACCAACCCAATAAGCACGGCACTGGTAGTAATTTTGAAGTCAACAGTTAATAATGGCCTGCTGCAGATTGCTAGGCCCAAGGCAGCTCTGGGTGTATAAATATATGATAACTTGATTTGATGACTGTAGGGAAGGCTTCTTGGATAAGAGGAAGAAAGTTTTAGGGGGAGAAAGAGTGTTTAACATCTTTGACAGTGTTTAAAATTCTTAGAATAGCAGTATGTAATAATATTCGCCTTTTGAAATTTTTGGAAACTCTTTGGTGTGAAGGGCTATATATAACTAACCTTATGTTGGTGCCCTTAGCATATTGCAGGTTGACTCTCCCCCAAATGCTTTGGAGATTGGACAGCAGAGATTAGATTATCCCTTACAGACACGTAGCCAGTAGTCATCCGTCACACTGTTTAACACAACTATTAGTTGGCATAAATTAATATCACATGCAGTGAAAAAGAAGGAAGAATTTTCCATGTTGTATGTGATCCTAATTTCTTAAAGATCCCATTGCTCTTGGTTGCTGTCATTTTAGAGGAGATGTTTGTGACTGAACAAACACTGAAGCATACTATGTGAGGACTGGATAAAACCATATGTTTTCATGTGTTACTGTACGGCATGCTCCTACAGGAGCTTCTTGCAGTCAGCAGTTATGGACTTTCATCGGGGGTGAAGAATGGAAACAAATTTATTCACTGAAGATAGGTGCGTTAGGTGGCCTCCTAATAATCACTGAGATAATGTAAAAACTGTTTTTTGATTGTGTGGTGAAATAAGTGGATTTAAGTCAGCAATATGCTTGTGCACATGAACATGTTGTTAATAATAATAACAACAACAAGAACAGTAACAGTAATAAACAACATCTAAACCCAGAAATGTCACCTCAAACCATCTTAAAAATGCAGGATTCAATACACGTGTTGGCAAAGAAGATTTTTTTAACTGAGTTGGTTTTAACCAGTTTTTGGATTCAAGTTTTAATTAGGGCAGTGTAATCATGCATTTCTTCTTACATTCTGGGACAATGCAGAAATCTTAACATGTGGCAAACATTACCTGGAGACCATATTTGGGTTTGTTTAAGACTCAGACAGCTTCTTTACGAATAAAAAATAGATTTCAAAATAAAGCTTCCTAAGTATGTGACATTCACAATAGACAAAATATTATGCCATTGGCCTTTTTTGAATGCAGTTTTTCTGCATTATTGAAAAAGTCTTTAAAGATAATTGAGGTGTATCAGGTCAAAGTGGAACCACTGATGATACAGTTCATACTGGAATGGAGCAAAAGTTCAGCATGAACTCAGAGAGTTGCATAAAAGTGGTAAAGTGATTTTTTAAAATCCTTGTCATTATCTTCAGATTTTGTTACTCATGTTGTCTGGAGATTATTATCTATTGGTTGGATTCTCATTGCTCAACTCATATGTTCTGAGGGAGAATTCTTTTATTTTTGCTTTCAGAAGTACCAGTGTAATAACATTGGAGAAACTGTAAAGAACCTGCATCATGCTTTGTTGTTGTTTAAGTACTGTGGCACAATCAGTAGCCTAAAAAAGTCCTGACATTTAAAACTGGCTTTAGGGAAAAGGTAGTTTGCAGAGAGCTTCCCAGAATACCTTCTGTTTTTCTTTTGATATATTTTCAGCCCAGGAAGAAGGCACATACATTTTCTAAAGATCAGAAGTTCATGTATTCTTTTAGTACTGTAAAGAGCTCTGTGAAGAACAGGCTTTCACTTTCCAATAGGACTTTCCAAGTTAGCTGCTTGCAGTGTGCTAAGTAGAAAATTCACTCTGGTATTTTAAGAGCTGCAAAAGAAATGGTTATGAATTGACCCAAACCCTTTTTTCTGCTGTTCTGTAATCACCTTTTTTGGCCTAGTTTGGGGGTTGACTTCACTCCTTCAAATTGCTTATTCTAGATCCTTTTGCAAGAACAAGTTTTTTCTGAAACAGAAGTAAATGTAAGTAAAGTTTAAAGCACTACATCATCTCTGAGTGATTCCCAGTAATCATTTGCCATCTGCAAGTTTTGCTTATTGTTCTCTTTTATCCTCTGTCAACAGCAGTGCTTAGCAATAAATGTAGGGCTTTAGCACACAGAAATAGAGAATAAAATTGCTACATGAAAACAGTCTCCAACTATAGCATCCAGCCTAGATCCCGTATGTCAGACATCCAGAGAGATTCACCCCCGGGGTATGGTTCAGGCACATCTTAAAACAGGAGACAACATACAGTTTTTGTGGAAACTACATATGGTATCATACAAACCGGCCTTTGCCTTTGGTTACTCTGTGGGAAGAAACAGTGTCTTTAAAAGAAGAAGTTCTTTCTTGGCCTGAACTTTAGGCCATGATGATTATCTTCCAAGAGAAAGGCTTGTGTGATGCTTTACAATTAGATTACTCTCCAGTTGTTCAGAAACAGGTCTTAAGCTTTAAAAAAAACACCACAGATCAGAATAAAGCAGGATGAAACTGAGCAGGCATATGTTGACAACAAAATGATACGTAAAAGCCTTTGCATAGCTCAGTAGTCTTTTAGAGCCCACACTTAGAAAAGCACTTCTGTGCAGCTCTTAATGGATGCTTAAATCCTATTCACTGTCACGTGCTCAGGATCCTTTAAAATGCTCGGTGTTCTCAGCTCCTGCTGGTTTCACAGAAATTAAGAACTCCGCTTACAGGATTGGACCATGGATGCTTTATGTAAGTCGTGATAGTGTTAGCTAAAATAGGAAGAATAATTCCCATAGCTAAAATGAGATGGCAATAAAAGAGATTAGCAGTCCTGCCCATTTTTGTATGGATCCAAAATATGAAGACAACTTGTAGGACAGACACAAAAAAGAATTAACATTATCTACTAAAAATGTAAAAAATGTTTGTACTTGGTCAAACCAATTATTTGTCTTGCCCAGTATTCTGACTTCAGTCATGACTTTATGAAGAAGCCTGGGGAAGAATGAGACAGGACAAGTTGGCCTTCAACTGTTTTCGGCTGAAGGAGCTTCCTGGACTGGGTGTAATGTCTGAGTGTTTAAAAATCCCTAATGTATTATTCTTCATTAACCTGTCTGATTCTCATTGAATCTTTGCAAACATTTAACACCCACAATATCCTTTAGGAAGGAGTTTCATGGTTGTGTAAAGAACCATCTCTTTTTACTTGCTTTGAACCTGGCTCCTACTAGCTTTGTTTGATGTCATCTTTTATTGGAAAACACAGGGGACAAAGCAAACCCCATGTGCCTCACTTGAACACTCAGGATGCTGTAGCATATATCCCCTATGGAGCTGTATGTCCTGAAAGTTGAGCTAGAGACAGAAGAGAGTTCCCTGTAGAAACCTCTGTAGTTTCTGTCTCTGCAAACACTGATGCAGGGAGTTCTTTTAGCTTCTCTGCAATGCCTGTATCTTCTCTCAGTGCTCCTTTGTACTTTGATCACTAGTGGATCCAGCAGACTTCCTGCTCCTAATATATTTGAAGTAAGATTTATTATGAATTTTGATATCTCTTTGTAGTTATTTCTCAGACTCTCTTTTTGGCCTGCTTTATGGTGCTTTTGCCGAAGTTTGGAAATGTGACTTAGGTAGCCGAGTTAGAAAGAGAGCTAGTTTCCGTAGCTTCTTTGATGTTGCAAGAGAGAAGTTCTTCCAAGAAGGTGGTTCAGAGCAGGCCGTAAATGTAGTATTCTGAAATGCTTTTTTGGAAGAGCTTCCTCTTGCTACTGCCTATGTAATGACACATCTACCTTAGATTTTTATTTCAGAACACAAGTTTGCATCTGAGGCACATCTCACTGTTGTCCTCATGTACTGTACTTTGATTGTCTTTATGTTCTTGGAGCTCACAAACCAGACTCCTTTTACAGAAAACTAAAATGGAAGGTGTGCTCCAGAAGAGCAGTGAGTGTGCTTTGCGTTGGAGGAGGATACACAGGATAAATTTGAAGAGAAGTGGGCAAGGAATTAATTCAGTAACTCATCACTTCATTCTGAAAGGGCAAAGAGGGACTTCAGGAAGTCTATAAATCCCAGTTGTCCCTTAAAAAGAATTGATAAAGTAGACAGCAAGGTTAAAACATACAAAATAAACCATGCCAAAATCCTAACAAGTCAAACAAGATGAGAAGCAGCTCTGCTCAATTTGCATTTTATTTTCATTGGATATTGTCCTGTGTAAACCTGTAGTAAATCTGAGACTAGAGCTGGTTTCTGCATACTGGAGCAAATTCTTTTTTCGGGACCAGTTCCCACTTTACTAAAAATGTGTCTTTAAGAGAAAATTATTGGCATAAATCCAAATATGCAAAGTGTGATAAAGGCACAGGCTGACAACAGAAATCTGAGTTCTGGACAGATGTCACGGTTTGGAATTTAGAACTTGTATTCTAGAAAATGGAACTTCCGAGAAAAGTGTAAGTAGTTTGGAAAAGAGTCTGTTTTGGATGAGGATGAGAAGTAAAACCTCGGTATTTTCCACAGAAAAGAAGAATTGTTTCCAAAGCTCTGTTGCAGGAGAATTGCAGTAAAAATGTTTTAGTATGTCAACTGCCCCTTGGAAGGCTGACAAAGGTTGAGCCTTCTTGGATACCCTTTTACACACTACTTAGCCTGTCTCTGGTGTGGTGAGACAGAGTGTCTTGCCTCCACAGTTCCCTGGGAACATTGCAGAGCTGAAATCAATAATGATTTTTCCAAGAAGGTGGAGAGGCATCTGCTGTGTTAATTTTCCTAACAACGAATAGAAAACCATTTTCTCAGCAATATTTTATTTTGCAACAAAGGCAATTTTCAGTGGAAAATAATGGAAAATTCACAATGGATCTAGTTTGTTATATCTATTTCAGTTTCTGTCTTGAGCCCCATACTTGAGACAAAAATTTATATTCCTCTGTTGTGTTTTGGATACTGTAAATCATTTCAGTACTTAAAAATCATTTCAGTACTTAAAGGGAGCCTATAGGAAAGATGGGGACAATCTGTTTAGTAGACACAACAGTGATAGGACGAGGGGTAATGGTTTTAAACTAAAACAGGGTAGGTTTAGGCTAGATATAAGGAAGAAATTCTTTACAATGAGGGTGGTGAAACACTGGAATGGGTTGCCC
>Ga0065711_1027023_pt1 | contig 55485 bp, 16 predicted proteins | sample Hoacrofraction12_FD_59098 | JGI IMG/M metagenome (GOLD analysis project Ga0065711, IMG submission 59098) | Hoatzin crop microbial communities from Cojedes, Venezuela - Epithelial fraction 12 v2 (version 2) | ecosystem: Host-associated > Birds > Digestive system > Esophagus > Crop | place... | reverse complement strand
CAGCCTCCAACTAGACTCAGCGCCGCTGATGACAACCCTCTGAGTTCTGCCATTCAGCCAGTTCTCAATCCACTTCACCGACCACTCATCCAGCCCACACTTCCTGAGCTTCCCTAGGAGCATATCATGGGAGACAGTGTCGAAAGCCTTGCTGAAGTCAAGGTAGACAACATCCACGGCTCTCCCTTCGTCTACCCAGCATTCTGTTGATATCCTTCTGACCACAAAAATGGTCAGAGGGCTGAAGCACCTCTCCTATGAGGAAAGGCTGAGAGGGTTGGGGTTGTTCAGCCTGGAGAAGTCTCTGGGGAGACCTTATTGTGACATTTCAGTATATAAAGTGGGCTTATAAGAAGGATGGAGAGAGACTTTTTACCAAGGCCTATAGTGACAACACAAGGGGCAATAGTTTTAAATGGAAAGAGGATAGATTTACATTGGACATAACAAAGACATTTTTTATGGTGAGAGTGGTGAGGCACTGAAACAGGTTGCCCAGAAAAGTTGAGGAAGTCTTCAAGGAGAAGGTGGACAGAGCTTTGAGCAGCCTGGTCTAGTGGAAGATGACCTTGCCCATGGCAGGGATGTTGGACTAGATGAGCTTTAAAGGTCCCTTCCAACCCAAACCGTTCTGTGCTTCTATGATTCTGTGATGTAGAGGCCTCTCAGTTTCTTGTTGTGCATCTTTGTAGCTGCCACTTTTAAGACAAATCTATTGGACAACTTTCCGTCCTTCAAATCGTTCTCTGGTGTGATGGTAAGAGTGAGAACTCAGTCTTCTACTGTCCCTGCTGAGTCTTTAAAAATACCTGGATTTAAGGGAATTCTGCAGGGAGGGAGGACTGAGTTTGCTGTTTGCTTTGTCTTTAGGTAGAAAAATTGAGGGGTTGGTTCTGTGTAAAATATAAAAATACAAATAATGTGCTTAATCTAAAAAGCATTGAGGGAGTTTGTTTTACAAGCAAGAATAAAGAATCTTCTTGCACAGTTGTACTATTGGCTTGTAAAGCAGTTATGTGTTTCAGAAATCACATCCAGTTATCACAGATTACTGATCATAGGTTGACACAAAATGGGAATATGGCTGAAACAAGATGGATTCTCGTTCAAGATCAGTGTTCTCTTCGTTAGGACATGACAAAACAGAATTAAAATAGTTTAAGGCATGTGTTGTTATAACATTTCTCATTTTTTGTCCCTTAATTATCTTTAGATAATTGTCTTTCCTGGTTCAAGCATTTTGACATGCTAAGCAAATGACAGAAGATTCAAGTAATATAGAATTAGAGCTTTATATTTGCAAATAAAATGTCAACTGATAAAGAAGTATTGGTGTAGGTCAGTTTCAAGTATTTATAGAAAGAGAGTAACTCAGGAGTCTCACATCTTCTAGTCTTGCTAAGCAACGTTTAAGAAAAACACATTGTAAGGGACATTTTAGACTCCAGTTATGCTGGTCTCATTTTCATCATAGAATCATCATAGAATCATAGGTTGGAAAAGACCTCTTAAGATCATCACGTCCAACCGTCACCCCAACACCACCATGCCTACTAAACCATGTCCTGAAGTGCCACATCTACACGTTTTTTGAACACCTCCAAGGATGGTGACTCCACCACTTCCCTGAGCAGCCTATTCCAATGCCTGACCACTCTTTCAGTAATTTCTCCTAATAGCAAATCAATTATATCAGTCAATTTTGGATGAGACTGGATCAAGATCCTAAAGTAGCATATATGAACAAGTCATGAAAATGTACATATCAAACAGCTGAATCTAGTTTAGGAAAGCTGCATATTCCTCATTTGACAAACTGAAGTTACTACCATCTCTCTCCTTCTGATTTAATGTTTGATATGTGTATACAAAATATTTATCTTTCCAAAGCTACTTTCACAATATAGAAAATTAAAGGCCAAAAATATAGTAGGGAGAAAATATTCTGCAATGTTGTTTGTCAGATGAGTATAACAGAACCTAAGTAATGATGAGGTACCTTGATGACAGGCAATGAAACTGCAGCCTAACAAATCAAGCGGAGGCAGTGGAAATGCTGTGTTTTCAGCATCTGGGCCCAGTTTTCCCGGAGTCTGCATGATTCTGCGTTATAATTTATCAACACCAGCCTTTCAGTTTCAGACAAAAACAAAAGGATTATGAAAAAGCTGACAAAGTCTATCCAGCAGCTGAGCAGGCCTTTATTTCATGGTGCACTAACAGAGGAATTGCTCCAGGGATAAATAAATGGACTTTAGCCCTGAGAAATGTTATTTTCTGTAATGATAATAAGAGTAAAGAGATCAGCTAAAACTCAATGTTTAGTTTGTATTGCGGGAGGCAAGTTCTTCTCTCAGACTTGTCCTGCATCTGTAAAGCTCTGTATATGCCTGTGATTTTGCAGAAATAGGGATGGATCAGTTTGCATTGCTGCATGAGTAGAGAGAGGGTTCAAGGAAAGTTCTGCCCATGAACACCTTGTTCATAAGGAGATCACAGTTTTCAATCCTTCAGCTCAACAACAGCAACAGTCTGCTCCTTGGTCACCAGCTTACGTTGCACCAACCTCATATTCCTGTTCTGTCTCTGAAAGGCAAATATCTTCTTACAAAACAGCCCTATATCCCCTCTGACATGTTCAATGACTCCTAGCAACAACTGAGCTCAGTAGCAATTCACAGCAGTGGTAATTTAGAGCACATAAGTGGGTATATGCAAGGTCCTGGGGCATTTTGCACTTGCAGTTAGCTTATTTCACTCCGCAATCATCAGTACCTTTCAAATATTGCTTTTCTATCTGGGTTAGCAGAAGTGAGTTCATACCATTCGCATACACATCAGTGGCGGTTCCAGATGTTTCCCAGAAGATATTTATGGCCCCATGTGGACCACTGAGGTCATTCTTAACCTCTGGGAGAAGAACCTTGGCATAGAGTTCACAGCAGTACTAGCATATACATAGATGAAGGGGTGCAATTTGAAGGCAGTAGGAAACAAAATCTCCTTTCTTCTGTAAGACACAGGGGATCAACTACTTTTGTTAACTCTGTGGTTCTTTCCTAAATTGCTTTTATTCAGTCTTTGAAAATTATGGGCCTCTGCTGGTACCTGCAGCTGCTAACCAACCCACTGGATCAAGGGCTTTCAAGTGCAAACGTCACAGACAGCCAAATGTCAGCTGCCTGGAAGCTTCTCACGTGGAAGGATTTAGGAGCACCCCTGACTGTCAGGAAGTTTTTATTTCAATGGGAAGGCCTTTCAAGGAAAAAATGTACTTCTGTTTCAGCTATGGAAAAAAAAACCAGCAGGTGCAGATCTTCTCACTCCCACCACTGCTCTTGTGCAAGAAAGTTTAAGCATTGTGTCATGAATGATTAACACAACCACGTAACCTTGGATGGTAATTTTTTCTCCTGGATGAAAAATGAACACAATTCTATCTTCCAAGTAATTTTTAGCATAGGAAAGAAAGCAAGTTCACTCTCTAGACTGCAGGTATATTTTTAATATGCATATTAGGGCAGAAAAATTCTAGGGTGAGGGGGCTTAAAAGCCACTTCAGTTTCCATCAGAAGGTCACTGCCTGCCAGTGGCAATGTCCGGTGCTCTTCTGCCCTTATTTCTGGGTGATAAAAGGCTCTTCCTTGATCTCAGTAGTTGGGCTGAACACACAGGATCTTACAACTGGACATCCGGAGCGCTAACCCAATGCAAGTTGGTACCTGTCAGGAATTAAAAATGCATTTTCCATGGGTTAGCTCAAAAGATTTTTCCTTTCATGAAATATTAATCTCTCACTGTTTAAATGTAATACTATACAGAGTAATTGTGTACAGTCACAGACCAAGTGAATTAACACTCTTGTTCTTCCTACTGTTCTTCAGAGCAGACAGAATGATTATTAAGTAAAATTTTAAATATCAGAGCAATGCATGCAGTGTAAGAACAAATTAGTTCACAGATAAATATGGTCTCATCAGAAGATTCAGGTTTTGTAAGATGACACCTATGACCAAGGAGATTTCCATCACAGGAACCGTCCTCACAGTGCAAACAGTTTCTCTATCTAAGATTTCCTTGCCCTTTTTCCGACTGCCTCCTCCCACATGTGAAAATGGGATGTCTCTTTCCCTGTCTGTTTGTTTGTGGAATACGTTAAAGAGAGTTCGGAAGGCTGAAGGAGGGCTGATTTAAATTATTTTCATATATTTTGGTTGTTGTGTTCCATTTCTGAAAATGGTACCTGCCTCATCTGGCAGAAGAGCTGTGTTTAGTTCTCTCCAAATGAACATTTCCATGCTATGTGCACTTTAGTTTGGGGCTGAAGGGGAAGAAGATGGGAAGGAAACCAGTTAATTACACAGTCGTTACGCCTTGCAGTATTTTCCATTGAGGAACCCTCTTCAGCTGGCAGTTTCAGACAGTACTAGATACTGCCGTATTTGGAAGATGGGATCCTTAAGCACTGATTATTTTTGTGCTTTGAACGGTTATTTGTTTTACAAGGTTGGGCTTTTTTTGGATGGAGTCCTCTGAATTCTGGTTTGGCAATAAATAGAGGCTGCTTTTACATACCCTCTGCAAAGTGCAGTTGGAAAGATTTACACCATGCCTGGTCTCATTACTGATGAAAATAGCACTTATGTTTTTCTGAGGGTTTTCTGGTAGCACCGTCTGGGGTAGCAACCAAAACTGATTTAGTAATATTTGTCATCTAAACTCCTCCCTCTGGAAGATTTTTCCCTTCACCTTCTCCTGTCAGAACTTTAGCAAGAGCACTGATTTGTCACAAGAGAACAACCTGGCTAGCAGCTCTTCTAATTTATCAAAATCTATTTGCAAGCTTCTGTTTTGATTGGAACAGCAACTAAAACCACACAGCTGATTCAGGAAGTGAAACTTTTAGCCTTTGTGAACTGCTGGCACCCTTGAAATAGTTACATCAAGTTGTGCTCTTAAAATTACAAAAAAAGTGAAAGATACAGAGTAGACACAAGTCTGTTGGAAGTACTTCACCTTGTCTAGGTGCTGGGCATTTGAAAGTTCAATTTTTTGTGTGCTAAGAAAGGTGATGCTTCAAAGCCCTCTGCTTCTTTGAGTACAAGGCATTCAGGCATTAAAGTTAAATTACTAGGCATTACATTTCTTGTAAGAGGACCATTGTTGGCTCTCCATGGCATGAAAGGCAGATAGAGGTGAGGATGAAACATCCAGGAATGAGCGTTAACAGAGTGCTAACCTCCAGGCATGGCCGCTTAGTGCCACTGTGTGTGCGATGCATGCCGTAGGTAGTATCAGATGTCAACAGCAATGTTAGTAGCTCTCTACAGCACTAACTTCACCTGCAGACCTGTCCTTCATCTGCAGGTCTACAAAAGAGATAGAGGAAGGAGCCTTTGTGACACAGAGTCTGCATGAGAATAGATTATCTTTAGGGCCCTGGACTTCAGATGCCATTGCTTTTCACCCTCATCATGCAGACAGCTTTAGAGAGGTGTTGGATCTAGCTTCTTGGCTGACCAGGGGCAACTGTACCGTGTACAGGAATAGGAGACCATCCACATGCTGCTTACACTCAGGGAAGTTAAGAGTGTACAGCAGTTACAAAAGACAGTCTGTATTTCTTAAATTTATTGTCTCAGTTGCCTTCAGTATTTACATAAATGCACATATTTAGTATTTCAGTAACAGAAATAACCCTCATCTGGTTCTTTACACCTTTAAATGTTGTGTCATATAAGAGGACTGGGCTGAATTAAAGCACATGGACAAAGGGCAATCAGAAGCAATTGTACTGCCTGGCGTTCTGCAGTTCTGGTCCGTGCTTCTTGTGGTAAAGCAGTGTTATTCATGATGGTCATTTGCCGCTTCTGCAATAAAGCAGTGAATAGATTCAGCGAACAAATTAGACATGGTCATTATTGTTTCTGGCAAGGAGATTTTTGAGCATTGTTCGAAAGCAAGGAAGAAGTAGAGAAGAAGCAGCTCCTATTAGAATGTGACTCTCTGGAATTAGTCTATGATGAAGAACAAGGTTTTATGCCACAATTACAACCATTCTGTTTGTACCTTGCAGTGAGCCACCTTTATGGATTTGGACTGATGGACGCTGAAGCAATGGTGATAGAAGCAGAAAAATGGACAACAGTCCCTCCACAGCACGTGTGTGTGGAGAACACGGATCGACAAATCAAGTAATACCCGCTGCCAAAACTCTTGCTGGCATAAACTTATGGAAAGAAATTGGGTATAATTTACCCCTCCGTTGCGTTTTGTATAATGTGTCATTTTGAAAGCTATACTGGGGATTTCTGTCACCTTCACACATGCCAAGTCATTTGCCTGCAAACATGGTTACCTGTAGTGCTTGGAAAAAGGCCCTAGTTTAAAGGATGCCCCAGAAGTTGAAGGTGTAAAACAAGCCAGGCTGGATATGACTGATTCTGGTATAGATGATGCACCAGAGAAGGTTTGGTTGAGTGCACTGCAGTCACCTTTGTAAGATGTATACAGACTTACCAGTCCAGGATCTAACAAGGAAATACTCTTTTCATTAAAACACTGGATGGTATTTTTTCTCTCAAACAGCCTCAGGAAAGTCTCTAGCTCGGAGGCTAAGACTAAATTGCTTTCCACTTACTAGGATAGGGTCTTTTCAGAACCAGGCTTGAAAGCAACGTTCTGTATGTGCACTCTGTGGATATAGAGACAACATCGGTCACAAGGCACACTTACAAAGCATTAGGATTATTGTTTGATAAATATGCTTGGCAGGCTTGATCCATAACTGGTATAGTCTGCAAGGATGTCGTGCCAATTTAAACAAGCTGAGTCAGATGGCATTTAGTACAGTTAACATGTAATACTTGCTATTACGTAAGCAAGGACTATGGCTATGCCAGGCATTTCCTGGGGCTTAACAACCAGCTGTGATCCCATGACAATCCGAACAATTCTCAGCTGGCCACTAATCCACAAAAATGCTCTGTCCTAAAGGCTTATTCCTATTACAGGTTTTTCACTGTCCTCTTTTAGCATGTGTACATGCTTAACAGAAAGCCAAGTAGTTGCCATTAGCTGCAGTAAAATAATTACCCTGTGGTGATAGTTTCAGCTAGGAATTAAGTGTTAAAGCTAACGGTTCTAAGCCACGGACTTCTCAGAAATAATTGTCTAACACTCATACACTACTAAGAAAAAAACGTGGTTGTCTTACGTTACAGAACAAGCAAGAAATGCTGATGTTGTTTTATATGCTTGTATTATAGAACAATACGACCTGACAGCATTGTCCGTTCAATTTACAAAGCCACTGGCTGTTCAGATAATCCTAACCACCATGTGATCTACTTGGAGCATGTCATCGTACGCATCACTATTACTCACCCTCGACGTGGAGACTTGGCAATTTACCTAACCTCTCCTTCTGGAACTAGGTCACAGCTCTTGGCCAACAGGTATAGTATGACAACACAACTTCATACTCCAGTCAGCATGCAGAGCCTGCACTGAGACTGCAGCATCAGCAAAGAACAGTCAAGTTGTTACAGTAGGTTCGCTGGCAGACACAGGCTAATTATTTTTTCACAGAATCATGGAATGCTTTGGGTTGGAAGGGACCTTTAGAGGTCATGTAGCCCAACCCCCCTGCAATGAGCAGGGACATCTTCAACTAGACCAGGTTGCTCAGAGCATCATCCAACCTGGTCTTGAATGTTTCTAGGGATGAGGCCTCCACTACTTCTCTGGGCAATCTGTTCCAGTGTTTCATGTGTTCCAGTGTTTCACTGGCAGTGTTTTTCTAAGAGAGATAAGGAGAGTGAAGTGCAGATGAACTCAAAGGTGGCAATCGCTGTCTGTAGTGGTAGGAGAGTAGGCTGTAAAACTGTTGAAGGACATCATCTCCAGAAGAAAGATTAGTTCATTTCAATAGTCTTCTGTGTCTCACCAATCATTAGATAGCTGGAAAGTGTGAATAAAATAGTAACAGGCTCAGTGTTACAAAGGAAGCTGAATGGAAGTGTGTTTCTACATACTATTGGAACTTATTTTTCAATTTTCTCCCTTCTTATCCTCTGCTCACAAATCAGACAAAGTAGTAGTTCTCTACTACTATTTCCTTTAAGCTTTGTGAATATGGTTATCACTACTGATGTTACCAATTTCCGTATAGTTTTTTCCCCTTGCATATTGAAGTAATGTGTTCAACCCATGAAAGGCTCCTAGTAGGACAGCAGCACTGAGAAGTTGCACTAGTACTTTGAAGTTAATGGGTCCATTTGTAAACAGCCTATTAAAATTTTTGAAAGTCAGCCTTTTCCTTCATCCCACAGATCTGTGATGGATACTTGCTTTTGAATGTCCACCCAACAATGTAACAACAACCACTAAGAAAGATTAGTCCTTTTTCTCATCCTGTCACCTCTGTGTTGTGTTCTTGGAGAAACTGTGACAGTGCAGCAGATTGTCTCTTTTTCTCAAGACTGGACTCAAGCAGGTATCCCTTTATCCAATGCAACATTTCCAGCATTAGTGCCATTTGAGTTGCTGGAGATGAGGTATATCATTAGTATTTGTCCTGAGCATATTGGAAGACTTCCCAGTGGTATTTCTATCTCTCTGGTCTACTAGCAGAAATTTTCTTGGAAGAAAACATTGGCGGTCCTTCCCAAATAAATCTTGCTAGATCAGTGATAAAAAGCACTGCCTCCTTCCTACCAGAGATTGATAAAGCACTAAGAAACCTCAGAAACCTTTTCAAATTCTACCCTATTTCCAAGTGTGCAAAAAAGTTACAGTTACAATAAGAAATGCTTCTATACTTCTCCAGTTGGCTAGAAAATATTCTTCCCGATGGGACGATAGTATGACAGGGAAATTTTTTTCCTTGGTGACTAGCAGATTTAGATGACTGCAATTCTGCTGGACACACAACATGGCTCCCACACAAAAGTTGATGTTAGCTGATGTTATATACCTCAGAAACAGCAAAAGCTGCTGTGTGTCAAACTTATGTCATGAGAACTTTTCTGCTATCACACTCAAGTCTTCAGAAAAATTTATGTCCCCAGTCCTACTCTTCAGGGCTTTTAATGAATCGGGAGTGCCTGCTTTCCAGACTGCCTCGTCATCCACTTTCCCCCAGCCAGACTTGTTGATACAGTGACTGCCTAGCGCTGGAAGCTTCCATGTCTTCCTGTCCCTCAGTGGTAGAAGGACTAATGTTTCCTCTTGAAAGGAAAGACCTCTTTTGAAGACAGGTGGATCTCAAATGGACTTGGTACTGACAGAAACATAAATCCATATTTTCATTAGAGATTAGGTTGGTTTGAAAGAAAATATGTGCCGAAAATACTCTTCAAGCTGTAGACATCAATTCATCAAATGCAGACAAAGTAGCCCCAAAATTTTGGGGCTGTCTAGAATATGTCCTGAGTTTCATTATGAGTGTTTGTCAGTGCCTTGCTGCTAAAGCACATGGGCACACACATCTGTGTATTTCCCTGTTGTGGTTTAACTCACTGCTACACTGAACAAAGAATTTGTCCTCTGCTAACCAGTGCAGAGGCAGACGTGTACCCTCTAAGCAGTTATGAAACAGGCTTTTGTTCTTCTGTCTGAAGAAATCCTTCTTTAGTTTTCTATTCTATTTCCATGCAGCAGTTCTTCCATGCTTCAAAATGAAAAAAATTATAAGTCCTCCAAATAGGTATCCAAACAAAACAATCTCGTGTAAACCCAGTGGTCTTAACACAGCTAACTTTTGGCTCTAGGCTTTCATGTCTTGCAGCTGACTCACAGCAAGTGGGAGATAAAGACATTCCAGTATTCACAGTTTGCCTCTGGTGATGATTGGTACATGGAATAGGTACAAAGTTTAATTCAAGCAGTCTCTTTGTAACCCCTTCACCTTAGAATGAAATTATTTTCTGTACCTGTGGTACGAAGAGAGAATGCAGATGTATCTATTAAAATAAGGTGATATTCAGCTGTTTCTTATCCTGTACTGTTAGAAGGCTAACCAGAAACCAATGAAAGGCCTTTCAATGTGTTGCTGCTTTCCAGAAAAACTAAATTATTCATGACATAGTTAATACTCATACAGTCGCATCGTAAATTCCCTTCGCATGCAAGCTTCAGAGATATACTGACTTCTCAGTCACGTTTGGCTGAAACAACTCTAGGCTACTAATATTAAGGAATAAATGTATTTTGCAACCCTTGGGTCTGAAATACCTAGAATCTTCACAAGGCCTATCTTATGGTAAAGTGTTGGATACAGGCACAGTATTTTTCAAATTGGTATTTCAAGGCTTGTTTTTTTGATCTTGCTGGAAGAAGTCTTACAGCTTAGTGGTCTTGCAATTAGTAGTATACTGACTGTTGTTGAGTGTGTATGTTCTAGCATCATGTTACAAAATAAAACTCCGAGTAGGAATATTGTTATTCACTGATATAAGACTTTAGTTATGAGGCATTTGATTTTTAAAGTATTATTGATGAGGGCATCAGAATGAATGCATTCAAGTACAAGTAGAATACAGGGATGCATTGGCAGCAAGCAGTTTGGGGTTTTTTTTCTGTAAGCAAAGGTCCCAGAGGCTGTTGTACATTGCTGCTACCTGACTGAGATGCTTTTCTCAGACATGCAAGACCTTTTAATGCACACATACATGATTAATAGCAGCAATACCAGCTGTTTTTACTGAACCCAGGGAAAACCTCATTGCTTTACCATTACTCATCTGGGTTTAATTTGAAACAGTTTGCTGGTAAAATGTCTTAAAGTGCAAAAGGTATATTTTACACATGTGCACTTCTCCACCAATTCTGGAAGAAGAGTCATTGTGTAGTTTCTGGTGCATTGATGACTAGGTCCCTCAAGGCAATATCTTGCCTTTTTTCTGCATATTTTATCCTTAATGTTGGCATCCCCTAAAATGACTTCAGTAACAAAACTTGTTAGTCAGAGGCGATGTGGATTCCTTTGCAGGCATTTGGTGGATTACACTGTCACTGGCTTGAGCCTCATATGCATTCTTCAAAAACTGCATTACAGGGAACATCTGCTTTGTTGTTTGGAAAGTACTAAACATGATTACATTGGATACTGCAGCAGAGGAAAACACAGGCTTGGAAAGTGCTGGCTGGTGTGAGGATGAGGCTACAGTTAAGTCCAAAGGGGAACAGTATCCCCTTTTTGAAAACAATTGGCCATTGGATTTGGCAGCATGGGTTTCTGAGTGCTTTTGAGACTTATCAAGGTCAGTTTTAACAAACACTCAGTACAGGGTGGGTATGGAGGAGAAGCTAAATACAAAGAGGACAGAAGAAGCAAACAGGGCTCGTTTGTCTCCCACTGAAGTCATGGCTTGTTTAATTCTTGCCCTTTAAATTTAAAGCAGCTGCTGCCATTCGAACTGCGTAACTGAAATTTTTTAGCCACGTGGTGGCAAGTTTCCAGGCCACTAGCTTCCTATGCTTATATGGCAGACATTAATAATACCTCTGTTCAGTAACAAAGGGAAGTATTTTCATGACCATCTTTTTCCTATCTTGAAACCTCAGATAATCAGCAAATTTTAACAATACCCTCCTCTGCGGGAAACTCTTAGATCAAAAACAAGCTATTCTCATCTAATCTTACTTGCTGGTTTGCTTCATAAAAAGTCTTGGTGATCAGAAGTAGAGGAAACCTTTTCTTTATAGGAGCACATTTTGATTTCTGGACCAGTCCGTCTTACATCTTTATTGCAGTTTACACATTATACTCTAATAACAAAAACAACATTTTATGTTTCCAAATATGATGAAAAGAATAGGGCCAACCATCACGCTGAGTCTCACTGTTACCGTAGCTGAAAAGAACTCTGTGGTGGTATTATTAAGTCCAGGATGAGCAAATAATCCTCTGTTTGTACTATGTCTACAGGATGAAGCAGTTATCAGAAAACTATTTCTCCCAACTCGTACTTGCTGTTTTCTTTCATTCAGGTTGTCTATATAATTTTTAACTTTTTTGGGGTGGGGGTGAACAGACATCCCACTACCCTTCTACCAACCATTCTTTGAACCGCAGTTGCAATGTCAATACCTCTAAAAATCTTTTGTTTTTGTTATACCCAGCAGTATTAGCAGTAGATAGGGTGGGGAGCTCTGGGGGTACTACAACCAATTTAAAAAAAAAGTAAACTTGTTTTGGTACTACAACCAATTTAAAAAAAAATAAACTTGTTTTTTAAATCAAAGAGAATAAAAAATACTGTTGATCTACTCAGCTCTGCCAAAAAGGCTAACAGGGTTTATGTGCAAAAGAGCCAATGAATGCATGTAAGTGATGCTATCCTCCATGTAACTCTAAAATTGATCCTAGAACTTGCTCAAAGGAAAATGTGGAAGAAGAATGAAGTGCAATATAACTAAGATTTAGAGTGACACATGCTTGCCTGATGACTCAGCCTAGTAAGGAATTCATCAGGGATCTGCATAGTAGGCATATATTGGCTTTTAGAATTCAATACCTCAAGTTCAGTTTCAGTGGAAGATTAGAACCCGTCATTAAAAGTTTGAATTAATTTGCAATAGTCAAAGCAGGAGTGACGACAAGTGGCTAAGGACATATTTAGGAACCAGCTAAATGTCTCAGCTTCTGAGGTTTGTATTGAATCGAATAGAAAAGAGAGGAGCTGTCTAAGACAGACTGAGGAAGAATGCCTAGGATTTCTACTTCCTGCAGATAGGTTTGCCCCAGCTACTGTAGTGAGAACGAATTAATTTTTTCCCAGCCTTTTGAAAACGAGACCTAACTCAACCTTACTGTAATACTACACTGAGTTTCATTTGGAATAAACTGGATTGTTTGATGGACAGTCAGTGTTCCCTGACTTTTCAAACCTAGGGTAGGGTAGGAAAAGTCTGTATATATATCACCAGGTTCATTCATGCTTTTCCATCAGGATTTCTTCCTGTTTAGATTAAGGTTTCTGAAGGTATACTGCAAATTCAATAGCAAAGCACATACCACTTTTAAGAAGACATCTATAAGGATCAGCCACACAGCTGGCTGACCAGTGTGGTGTGTGGGTCTCAGCAGCCTGACATGTGTATATGTCAAGATGGAGCATTTCATGCAGATAACATGTAGTCTCTGGGGAGAAACTCTCCGTATTTAAAGATGATCGCTGCTGTACTATCCACTACTTCAGGATGGCAGGCACTGTACTCTATTGTTCATGCTACTTTTCTCGAAACAATTGTGACAGGTCAGAGATCTCCATTGCTTTGTAAAATTAACTGTGATAACCAAATGTAAAATGGAAATTAAAAAAAAAAGTTTATGCACACATTTTAAACACGTCTTCTTTAGACACACGTTCAGAAGCTTTAAGTGATCTTCCCTGACACATGTAGGTGAGAAAGCCTCTGAAGTGCCTGTGTGCTTTCTGACCATTTCTTTTTTTCCTGAATACTTCAGTGCAGGTGGGCAGTAGGGTCCTGACTTGAGTCAGTTTGAGCTGTCTGCAGTTCCTCAGGGGCTACATCTCACAGAGAGCTGGTGGTTGAACCCTGTGGAGAAGAGCTGCTCTAAGGAGAATAGCTGACCCAAGCATTTTCAGGTGTGCAGCTCAGGAAGGCGGTCTGTACTCTTTTCAAACTGTAAGCTCACTTCAAGTCCTGTGACCAGTTAGACTAGTGGGCAAGGGCCACCTGCCTCTCAGGCTGCCAATTTAGTAGGCTGGAGCATAAACAAAGACTGCTGCTACAGGGGACAAAATAGCCTTCTCTTGCCAGCTACTTCGCTGCAGCCCCAGCCACCAGCCAGTGCAGGGCTTCCTGGCTCTTGCTGTGGTCACTTCAGTATACAAGCATGGCTGTCGGTCAGGTGCTACTGCACCTTCTGAAATAAAAAAAAATCTTGATAATAAAAAAGCTCCTTTTATGCATTTACCTTTTATTGTTCGTGATGGGTGATGATAGTGTTACCAAATGGATCCCCTACCCATACTGTCTTACCTCACACGAAATTAAAAATTAAAACGAATGAAAACAGATTTTTCAGAGCATTTAGGAACTTAGAGATTCCTCCCTAAAAAGCTAGCACTTGGTTGTTTTTTTAATGCTAGGAGATTTAACTGAGAGAGACTAGCCTAATGTTCCCACTTGTGGAATTCCAAGAAAGTGGCTAATGGTTTTCCTCTGGGTCTAAAATTTGATTACAGATGAATATTGCTGCTTGAAGTTGTATTCTTAAACAGAAAGGTGATGCAATTTCTAGGCTGAAGTGGTGGCAGTGGAAGAGGCCAGGACTCTGGAATTTGTTTTAAATAAATAATTATTTTACTTTACAATCTGTAACATATATGATCTTACATAGACCTACATATGATCATATGATGAGTATGTCATAAAATTTCTGAGAGAGAGAAGAGTCATTATTTTTAAATGTAATGCTGCTCATTGTAAGCAGCAGCCCATAATTAGTTTCTCTGGATATAGTCAGTCATGTAGTCACATCCACCCTAACTTAAATGTCCTGTTACAAAGAGAGGTCACCTGAGTAACTGAGCGACAAAACTGGCATTCTGTTATGGTGAAGTTAACAAATCAGTTATAAAGATTCTGATTCTTTTACTCACTTGAAAGGATGTTACATGCAGAAGTACAGATGTTGCAGATGTATATGATCATGGTCACAAAAATTATTGGATTATTCTAATAATCTTGTTTAATTATTTCAATCCATAATAACCTGTAATAGTTAACTAACAATTCATCAGACAATATACTAATAATTTACTAGTCAATGATAAGGTTCATGTAAGTGTACCCTTGATATGAATTTTCACTCAGTATTATCTGACAAGTAACAAAATCAAGTAGCTATCTGGAGTGGCTCCATGCTCCTTAAAAAGATCCTATTCCATATGTATTTGTTTCTGAATAAGGAAAAGTACACATGAACATTTGATCATTTCATTCATTCATTTAATGCCTCTGAAAGGGAAATCCATCTACTGCCTCACAGGTTCTTTGGTTTGAGAATTTAGTGCATAAGCAGAGCAACACAAAAATGCTTGTACCATTCAGTTTGTACAGCCAGCCTCTGCATTAGTATCTTTCAACTTTTATTTTAACTGTTCTTTCAATCTGTCTGCAGCTTTTTGACTCGTTTGTAGAATCTTTTGTAGAAACACCATTCATATATTAAAAGATTCTAATTTAAACCATACTTTATGAAATTAAATATTTCCCAAAGAAGCAGTCTTTCCAAAAACGAGTCAGTTTTCTATGAAAGCGTATGACCAGATTATTGCCATTTCCATGGATGGAGGTACGAAAGATTACACTATCAGCAATACCATGTTTTAGGTAAAGGTGTTTTTAAATACCTACGATAAAGTCATAAGAGATTATTGTCTCTTCCTCCCAAAACTATTTAAAAGAATGCTTCAATATTCAAATAGAAATCTTTACAGTAATTTAGAATTCCAAAGCATGACAATTAAACACCCTTAAAAAAAAATATACTGTGGGAAATATTAGACTAATTACAATGAAAATAAACAGCAAGTTGTGTTTCTATGTTTGTGAGTGGAAGCCCAGTGAATACAGAATTTACAATATAATTGCAGACTGCTTACATAATACTATATAATTTAGTTGCCACAATGACAAAGAGGAATATTGCTGCCTTGACGGATTGAGAAGGTGTTTAGAAATTAATACATTAGTTATCAGCAAAACACAGTCTGACAATTTGACTAACTGTTGGAAATAACCTACATAATGACTTATATCAAGCATACCCACATGCAAACACTGGGTAATAACTGCGGAATAATTTCTACCCTTTCAGTAAATGATGTGTGCTGTGTGTTTGTGAGACTTGCTATTTTCAAACGACTGACTTAACAGTGACATGAAACAGGCCAATTCTGCTGGCAGAATATGTATACACACATATAGATGCACACACAGAGAGGCAGAAAACTGCATCAGAAAATCTCACCCAATTATCAGTGAAACTGAAGCGTAATTCTAAATATATGTCTATATTTTAACAGAATGTTGTCAACATTAATAAAAAAGTACTATTATAGGCATTCATTTAAAATGGAAAAAACTTGCACAAATGAGAGCGTGAAAATCAGCTTTGGGCTGAGTTCTATAAAGTGCACCAGGCGAACAGGTCCATACAGGTCCTAATGCAGTAAGTGTGGATATGCAACACCTGACCCAAGTCTCTGACTGACCAAAGTTTTCAGCAAGAAGTATGGTATTTTGTTCACAACCTGTGTGACCATTTTTACCAGAAATTGACACATACTCACATTGCTACAGAAGTATCCTGCTTTCCCAGTGTCTGAACTTCAATATCTTTTGAGAATAAAACTTGAAATTCGCTTAGAATATAACAGTAAAGAATCAAGTGAGGGTAAAATACCATCATATTTTTGTAGCCTAATACTAGGTTTTTCTCTTTTTTTATTGAAAAGGGTTTAAAATCTATTGGATTTTCTACTGTAGAGATCTTGTTTTATGGAATATGTTTAAGCATAGCTATTACCTGTGACATTTTCACACATAAAGACCAAGCTGAAATAGTGATAAAGATATATATACATGCATGTGTATGTATATATAGGCATATATATAATATGCATATATGTGCATATGTGTAAAAATATGTGTACGTACATATATATATGTGCATGTATCTATATAGAAATATAGATACATACATATATATGAGGGTGTATATATATGTTTTTTAAAGCTGAGCTGTGCCATTTTATTGGAGACAACAGTCTGGATTAGAGCGTACATCCCATCAATAGCTTTGGGGTACCAGGCAACATTCTGTAACCACTGGATAAAAGTGAAAATTCTCTTGTGTCTTTCCAAAATCTCATAAATAAATTTCAGTTTTAGGTAATAAAACCTCTGGCCAGTCCTCCTTCCCCTTCCCCCATGGGATCAGCATCACATTGCAGCCTCAGAACTGAGCCCCCATACTAGAAATTGTCATAATCCAGGCCTAAGCTCCAACCTCTTCTCCAAAGACATGGGTAATTAAATTATGGTAATGTTGTTGGTTAGAGGAAAACACCAGATGCCGTTAGTCTCTCGATTTTACCCAAATTCAATTCTGTCAAGTGTTTGAAGAGAGTGATACCTTGGTTGTGTGAGGATTGAGACCACTGTCTTTTATTTCTTCAGAAGTCAAATATATTGAATTGCTAATATTGTGTCAGTCACTTAATATTTTTTATTGTTTTAAAACCCCTTTAAAGTATTCCAATCCAAAGCCAAAAATCAACATTACAGAAATTTTCCAACTTGAAGTTGTTCGTATTTGCATCGTGCTGTTAAAGCAACAGATATGCTGTATTGTGTGCAAGACACATGTGTCCCAAGACACAGGAATCCTACTAAACAGTATTAGCTTTTTTTTTCCCAATGAGTTCTCTTTCCATTCTCTTTCGCATTATGAGAAATGATGGCATGTAAAAATCTCTTTCATAAAAACAAAATGAAACTGTTGTATGTACTTAAAATATGTGTGGGGAAAACCATCACAAGTAACAGTATGTAAAGGCACAGATGAATAAACTGGTTAATTTATCATTCAAGAGTTTGCAGATGTGAAGGCTCAACTCCCCATCTAAGATTGTTCACTTTAAATAATGTCATTATTGATTTTAGGCTATTTGATCATTCCATGGAAGGATTCAAAAACTGGGAGTTTATGACTACTCACTGCTGGAGTGAAAAAGCAGCGGGTGACTGGATCTTGGAAATATGTGACACTCCATCTCAGCTGAGAAATTTCAAGACTCCAGGTATGACTCTAACCTTTATTTGGGCTCAGTGAATTCAGAAGAATTCTTCCAGTTGCTAATACTGCCTTGACTGTTTTCCACCTTTTATTTACAGCTGTAATATCTCACTGGTTTTAGTGTGAAGGTAGAGCTGTGAAGAGCATTATCTTGATTTCAGTTATCAATGCACTCTTTGTTTTTATGTTGCTGTTATTTGCCATTTAAGACACATGGTTCTCTTTTATTCTGAACTTACTTCTGGTTTCCATGGAGAATTCCATCTTCTCAGGGCTAAACTGCCCTTTTTCTTGCAGTCACATGTGTTCCCTTAAAGTATAAAAAGAGACTTTGCATTTAGAACTACATCATACCAGACATGAATTCTTCATGCAGACAGACCCCTGTACGATCTGACAGGTTATCAAGAGTCTGTGCTATAAGCAAAGCCAAATCTGTACTAGGTGGAGTTTTCAAAGAAAAAGACACAAAGCTGCATGAAGTGGCATGTGCCACCTTTGAAAGAAGTCATAGTATCTCCATATGCAGGCATCTGTTCCCTTGGATGTTGAATACAGATTTATCATACAAGTCTTCAACATAAGTTAGAGCAGCTCAGAGTTACTCTGCTGTATTCATATTGCATGTGACTTTCATGGCAGATACAGGGCCCATTTCTACTTCACCTATATCAGCTATATAGGGCTCAGAGGTTTATTTTCATGATGTTTTTCTTTGTATTTTTTGTCCTACCTATAAGAAAAAGTGGCATTTACTGGTGTTTACACATCTAGAAAATCCCACTATACAAGAGACAAAAAGTCAAGGCTTGGTTGCATCATGCTCCTGTGTGTATGGGCAGAGTGCTCAAATCTGGCATTTGTCCACTCACAAAGTGTGGTGCTAGTAAAAATTTTTGAGGCTACAGACTTTCTTCTGCTTTTAATTCCCACTGCACAGTTTAGTTTCATTTATATATTTCAGTATAAGCACTTTGACAGAAACAGAGATTGAGAGAAGGGCTTTCAAAGAGATTAATGGGAGTACATCCTTGCTTCTATTTGCTGGTTATGAGAGATGAGTATATACTTGCCTTTGGATTTACTGAAAATTTAAACTTTAAAAAACATTTTGAAATAGATACATTATATGCACACAAAAATACCACAGTTTATGCATGAATACTGAATATAGTCCTTCCTTTGGAGCCCCACATCAAAGTAAGTGAAACCCCTTAATAAAACAGGTAAAGGTGAAATATCACTTAAACAAATATTCTAGATTAAAACATGTTAGACGGATGAGTGCTACTGATGTATTAGAAATCATTTATCACTAAATCTAAATGAACACTTACTCTGATTGGACAGCATGTCAGAATGCAGTATTATGTTGGAAGTGACAAATCTAGTTGATTATTTTCTCATAGATAAAAATTAATTATAAGAATTCTACTATGAAATGTATTTACGATTACAATGATATTAGCAATAGAGTTAGTTTATAATTCAATGAAATAAAAGATACATTCCATCTCAAGCAGCTAAGTAAACTCACAAACCAGTAGGAGTTTTCTAACTGATTTGCTAAAAATCAGTTCTGCATCTTAATCAATTCTGCATCTTAAGACATAGACGTTAACTTAAAGTACTTGAAGCTACAAAAAATATATCTTCTTGAACTTAACAATAGGGGATTTTTACGTATGTTTGTTCCTGAATTAGTAGGTTATTGGAACTCATTAAAACTATTCAAATGAGCCTAGCTAAGTATAAGTACTTTTATTGTTTCTGCTACATGAAAAAACACACTTAAATAAACATTGACTGAAGTGCCAACTGAAGTGCTTAAAAGCTTTGAGTTTAAAATAAGAAAGGCTAGCATGATAGGGCATAAGTAGTTGACTATTCTAGAAGAATGTCAATTGTTTCAATTCCACTTAGTCCAAGAAAGGCCCATTCATGTTTCTGCCATCAGATACAGAGATGGACTACTTTGTCTTCCTCTTGCTTGAAATTTGGTTTGTTAAGTTATTCAGATTGGAATGAAAGCTATGTGCAGTTCACCTGTTCAAGGTAAATGTGCCTTTCTGGGCGGCCAGCCAGTCCAATCACTCCTGCAGCTCACAAACTCAGTAGGACTATTTCCATCATGACTTAGACAACACGTAACTTAATTTTAATCAGATTACTGAAAAGGGACAAAAATCAATGATTTTCAACTGCATCTTTCACTTGTTGCTCCTGATGCAGCTGAGAACATCTCTGTCTTGAAGGACAAGTTAGGGTAGCCCTGCTTGTAGCTCTTCAACGGAACCCAGTAGTTCATCCAATAGGCATGAAGGAGAGCTACAGTCCAACACATTTCAGCTATTCCCCTCTTCTCTCTTCCCTGGCACACTCTCTGTACTAAAGCCTAGAAAAGAGGTAGCATAGAGCCTGTTTTGCAAACTGTTCTTCCGGTCTATTCTCCAGACATCTTTTACAGCTCTTTTATGTCACCAGGACAGTCTAAAAGTGGCCAGCTATATTTCCATCTTTACACTTTAAAGCCTGTTCCTGCACACTCCTATTTTATATACATAGTTGTATACGTCTTACAGATTTATTGATTTCAGTACTTTATATATACTTTTCTCAGTGCTACAGTGGCTAATCTCCTGGGACTGATTTCTTTTCCTCCATGAGGACTAAAGCCTAAAGACCCAGCTCTGGAAGAAAAGGGACAGTAAGGCCAAGGGACGTGGAGAAAGCAGACCTGCCCAACCAAGGGTTGTAGAAGAAGCTGATATGCTGATGGAGAGCTTGCTCTTTACTCTCTTAACTGGAATGTGACACAGTGCTTGAGACTAGTTAGGTTTTTACACGCATTTGGATTTCACAAGATGCAGACAGATTGTGAATTTGGATCCTGGTTTATTGTATACTGTATAATAATACATCCCCCAGCGTTCTAGAGCTGTGGTTACCCTGTGATGGAAGCTGTCCAGTAACACTTCCATTCAGAAAGATTTGAAAGCGCCTGCTGTGTATTAGTGGTGGATAAAACTCAGCTGCTTGGGCATGTTGGGGTTAGTCTCCACGCTGAACAGAATGTGAAGTAAACAATTGGTGCTTAAAGACAATTTATAGTGCCTCTCCGATTTATCACCGTAGCCTGCAGTTTATCAAACTGATATCACCATCGTGCCTATTTCTTGTTTCTGTTGTGTGCATGTTTGTTTAGCTATTGAAAGGTCTTATAATTAAGAGCTGCAGTTTTCCTGTAATCAGATTGAGAACAAAGAGCCAGCATGTCATCATATGCCTGCATTGGCAAGGTAATGCCACATCTGTTACCCGTAAAGAAATGCAGGATCCGGTTTATAAAAGTAGTGCATGTGATTTCTGCATTTAATTCTGTAGAGTTTATGGAGGTGGACGTATGCTTGCTGTGAGACACTGTGATATACCCTTTCTCCTGTACATACAATATGGGACCTCTGTTACATACTAAATACAAGCAGGGTACAGGATTATTCTAGCCAAACTAAATGACAGAATCAGCCAAAAATGGGGAAAGAAAGATTTTGGCTTAAATGAGCCCATTTTGTTTATTCATCATAAAAGTCTGTGTGTATGTATATGTACTTACTTATTGAAATATTTTCATTGTGCAGATTAAACCTGCCTTGAGGCAGACTTCATTTATTTGCTGGCAAGTCACATGAATTTTTCCCCTCTTTATTTACTAAACCATTCTTAAAATGCTACTAATCTCCTGAGAGACCCTGCATTATTCCCGTTACTGCCCTTTTGCATTAGGCATGCATTCAAAGCACCAGTCCTTGCTGCAGTAATGTTAGTACAAGCCCTTTCAGGTGCTTAAAGTCCAGACACAATACACTGTGCCTGAGGAGTGTCTTTACCTGTGGTTAATTTTAGTGGATCCTTGCAAATACTTTTTTCTAGTGCTCAGTATTTTTACCGGTGTTCTGGAAGAAGTATAAAATCAGCCCTTGGAATGTTTAGTGATCTTTGGAGAATAATAATGATAAGGATGAAAAGATCTGAATAACTTAGCAAAACACACATTTTTTGATTGCATCCAATATATTATGGTTCATATACTGTAGAAGTGGATTAAAACACAGAAAGGACAGAGACTGTACATGGATGAACTGTAGCTTTGAAATGGCTGTTGAGATGACTGCATATCGGGTTAAAAATGAGCTCCCTGTGTGACTCATTTCCTAATTTTTTTTTTTTGTACGGACCCAGCCAAATCATTCTGAAGAACATTGACAAGTAACTTGATCCCCACATGTCTATACAGGAAGAAAATATTTGATTTGGGTCTTTTTAATTTAGTGGAGTCTAAAGAGCTACATGGCTGTGGGCTGGAGGTTGGAAAAAACAAATTGGAAATAAAGTGCATGCAGTTTTACAGCCAAGGTAATTAGCCAGTAGTTTGGCAGCAGGTGTGGTAGACTCTTAATCGGTTAATTTTTCAAATCAGGATTGAATGTCTCTGTAAAAAAACGTAATGCTTTGCTTTAGGTGTGAAAAGTTGGAAGATATTGTGTGAAACAACTGTCACGTGATGTAGTCTGTTGCCTATAGTTTCTTCTCAAAAACTGAGTATAGAGCAGAGAAGGTTTCATATGAAGTGTGGAAATTTCTGTCCCAGAAAGATTAAATTGGGTTGGTAAGAGACAGAGAGATAACAGAGATTTCTATCTTTAACCCCAGAATAAACCATTTAAAAGAATTAGGGTGTCATCTGTTGGGTAGTGGTTTTGCTTATAGTTGCTTACCGCTTGAAGGATGAACATAAAAACAGAGAAATAATATATTGCCGTGGTCATGTCAATGGAGGATACAAGATGACATTGGGAAAAATACAGAAAATCACTTACAAAGGTCAAAGTGATTTCCTTGCACAGGTTGAAAAAGTCCAAGTGAATAATATGAAAGCTCAAATTACTGCATATTATTGAAATGAAAGCAGAGAAAGATTGCTTGAATTTAATTTTACATGAAGTATACTAAGAGTTTTTCTGGAGAAGAGGCATAACTGCATTACATTTCTTTTTAAATAGTAGTTCTAATAGAAGAGTATTTTAACTACAAAACAGCCTCCAAAACAGGATCTTTCAAAGTCAGAAAATAAATACTTCCTGGTCCTCTGTTTCCTTTCTCTTCTGATGAGAATTCGACATTTACAACTAGCTACTGCAACATAGATAAATATAATCGAGAGAATAGTATTAGACGAAACTTACATTCCACCTTTTCATGCATGGATGTAGTTTTTATTTATCATTACTTTAGGCATTATTTCAGGCCTGAGTCCTTTTGCTCTTTCAGAGAATTAATTCACTGGGTAGTATAGACAGAAAGGTGGGGACTGGAAGTTCACACTTTGTGTCGTGACAGCCTGAACTGATGACTTGATATACATTTATCTTTTCATTCTTCCATAAAAACAAACTTGCCAGTTTTTATAATGCTTCAGGCAAGCAAACAATTTTTTCTTGCTTCATTCAAGTACTGAGAGGATGAAATATTAGCGATGAATGCAGACAATGCAGTGATATATCTGCCAAATAGCAAGGGCAAATAAATAAGAAATTATACTGGTTTTGGAGGGGAGACTCCTGTTCTACCATGAGCATTTTAAAAGAAGTTGCTTCCTGTTCATTGATATGTGTCCTGTAAGGCAATGAAAAGTACTCTTGAGTAATAAACAAAATGTGATCCCTTTCTTAAGTCAGAATTCTGAATACAGATAGTTAGCTAAAAGATCTTATATAATAATTACTGGATAATTAATGTTCTGAGCCATAGTGAAATCCAGAGCAAAAACTCCTTGTTTAGTACCGTGTACATCTTCCAGATATATCTATGGCCAAAGGTTTTGTTATTTATTGTTTATACTGAGTTCAACGTGTGGTGCAAACTTTTAGTAGACCTATAAGAGCCTGGAGCACAATGAAAATACTGTGTAAAAATCTGATTGGAGAAAGGCTTTCTCAGTTTATAGTGAAGCAGCTGTCTGTATTAAACTGAAGACACTTATTAGAAAAACAGTGTCTTCCATACCTACTCACAAAGTCGTGTTTATAAGTGATACGTTTCTGTAAGACATGGAAAATAGAAATGGTTTCTAAAACTAGATTTTAAATCTTTAACTTCTAGGCAAATTGAAAGAGTGGTCCTTAGTACTGTATGGAACATCCATTCAGCCTTATTCACCAAGAAATGATTTTCCAAAAGTGGAAAGAGTGCGCTCTAGTCCCGTTGAAGACCCTACAGAAGATTATGGAACAGATGACTATTCAGGTGTGTACATTCATTTGATGTGATCATGCATTTACTGAACACATAATAGGGTAAACATAGAGTTATATATCTTTAAGCTACACTTAGCATACTGTGAAGAATGCACTGATTTTCGTATAAACATATATAAAAATATATATACGTACATATGCACACACATATGTAGTGTTGTTTCTCACTGATCCCTGTAGAAGTTTTTCAGCCTTACTAGACTTTAATAGAGCTAGATTTTTGGCACTGCAAAATATGTCAAGTTGGCAGTTTCCTACATGTAATCCAACATTAGGAGCATCGTGTAAGATGGTTAGGACTGATGAATCTTAAGTATAGCTCCGGAAAGCAAATAGCAGGACAAAGTTCAATTTAGAAGTTTCTATTATTACAGTCTCCTGCCACAGCACATCAGAGCCGCAGTCCCTATTTTAGATTGAGAGCTGCTGAACTCCTTGTTTTGGTAGGTAATGAAACACTGCTATCTCTGCTGTAAAGGTCACTAGCTTAAGTTAGAAGCAAACTCACTTTACTTCAAGTTTACCTGATGTTAGGAGAAATTTCGAGGTGGCTGGCAAACTCGTCACATTTCATTCACAAGAGAGCAGTGATCCTGAAAGTTATAACTTCACCTAAGGGCTTTGTTCACCTACACAAAGGCAGGAGTTGATGGTTCTCTCCTTTCATAGCAGGAAGGACCTATTTGAAAACTGTAAACATAGAATCATAGAATATCTCAAGTTGGAAGGGACTCATAAGGAGCATCAAGTCCAACATGAATGCGGGTGAGATGGCAGACTTGCTGATCAGCAAGAATTAGCCGAGGCTTTTGCAGCTTATAGCAGCACAGAGGGAGGCGCATCTGGGCCCAGGTGGCTGTTTCAGTTGGCCTGTGGTAGCCACTCAGACCAGTTGCTACCCAGCTGGTAACCAGAGTAGCCACTGATCATGTTGTTCATCATTTATGTTGACCTGCTTGTTATAAGAGATTTTGCTAGTAGTTTCTTATTATGAATTACAGAAGCCCTTGCACATTTCTGAATAAAATTCAGAATGATCTGTTACTCATTAGGAAAGCATCTGTTTGGATCCAGAAATAGTTTCTTTCTGATAGATTCTGTAGAGGATGCCACACTTGCTAAAAATTATAAATCACTGTGAATAATTACCGAGGCCAGGATTTGCAAAGGTCTTCAGGTACTAAAAACTTCTCTTTTTGGTAGAGCCAAATTACTGTCTGGAATTCACATCAAACAAGGAAACAGAGTAATTGCATTCTGCATGAAAACACAATGTTTTGAGAGGTGGTAAGTAGTAAATGAAAAGTTTTAATCCCTTCCCACCCTGTATTCTGGTTTTATTACAGGACCCTGCAATGCAGAATGCAGTAAAGTAGGGTGTGATGGGCCAGGACCAGATCACTGTACTGACTGTCTGCACTACTACTACAAATCGAAGAACAACACACGGTAAGACCAAAAATAAAAAATCTTTATTTCATAGATTTCTTAGTGTATATCTTAACTTCCTTTCCTCTTCTCTTTGCTGCAGTCATGGATAATTCATTTTCCACTGAATTTGACAAATTTTCTTAGTAGTTGGAAAAAAAAAAAACTAGCTAATCAGAATTCAAACACCCTTCTTTGATTATTTCCCCATCTCTTGATTATTTTTTCATAAGAGGCTATATATATATATATAACTGTGATAGCTACAACAGCTTCTGTGATTGAGTTTGAACAAGACAGGAAGAAATGTAGATGGTCAAAAATGATACTGTGTGACTGTCTGACAAGGCACTTGCCAGTGAGATAATATGTGCTGTAGGGAATAAATGGAAGAGTCAGCTTGATGCAATGCTTTGGAGAGCTACATCTTAGTAAATACATGATCATTAGACAAGCAGCAATGCTGAGAAATACTTCTGCTTTGCAGTCATGGTCCAGGAATGTGGTGGCAGGTTATTTCATTAACGACTCTGCCTTCTCTTCCCTGCTGTCTGCAGGATCTGTGTTTCGACCTGCCCACCTGGTCACTACAATGCAGACAAGAAACGCTGTAAAAAATGCTCACCCAATTGTGAAACCTGTGTTGGAGGCCATAGTGACCAGTGCATGACCTGTAAATCTGGCTACTACCTGAATGAAGTAACCAATAGCTGTATTACCAACTGCCCTGATGGGTTTTACCTGGATAAGAGTTAGTATTTCTTATTGTTTCTTTATTGTGGGCTACAGAATTTGATATGGGGAGGTTGCTGGAATACTTACAAGCAGGAAAAGTGTATATTGATGCATCTATCTCTTATCCTATTCCTCCTGTTAAATTGTTGCCAAGTGTGATCAAGAATCTCCTCCTCCTCAAAAATCTTCCTTTATTTTAAAAACCAAGCTTAGTGGCAAGGTGTCTTTTCTGCTTGTGGCTGGGAATAGCAGAATGAGGGCAGTTCAGGAGCAAGTCAGCTGGAGAACAGAGCAGGTTATCACTACTCCAGAAAGGGACAGGCAACACCCACGTTCTGAACAAGAGGCATTCCCCATTACCCAAATTCAAACGATATGGCACCAGACAAAAGAGAGAGCGGAGGAATCAACCATGGCCACTGAACTGGAAAGGAAGGAAAAACATCTAAGGAAAACAGGCTCTTCAGATGTAAAATGTGGTGCGATTAATGTTTTGTGACAGACCTAAGTATCTGCAGTGATTTGATGACCCAAGAGCAGTAATTTTATGCCGTGTGAGACACCTGCCTTCAGTTTCCTCCTGTGATTGCCAAGTAGACTGCCCGTGTCTAATTTCCAGCTTTGGCTAGGAAAAATACTTAGACACATATTCAAACATGTGCTTAAATCTGCAGTGATTTCAGTTATATTTAAACACATCCTTATAAGGTAAATATGTGCTCAGGAGCTTTGTTCATCTAGGTACCTAACCTTTTGCATTCTGCATCATGAACCTGTGTGTTCATTCTCAAGAATTAGTAAAAATGGGTACTACTTTAAATCTTCCATGTTTCACTGTGTGAGAACTACTGTAAAGGGAATTTCTTTCCACCTAATTAAGATGGGTAGATGAAAATTTAGGATTAAATGGGAACATTGGGTTTTTCTTCTCAGAAAGGTACATGGCACTGCATCTCAAAAGACGGCAAGTCGGAAGAGAGACAGACATCTCTTACAGTAGGAAGCTCTTGACGTGAAAAGGCAGGTGTTAAGTAATTGATATGTTGACTTTGATGAGATCAGACCTGTTCATGCAGGTATGTCTTTAAGCACCAAATTGGGAAGACAGGGCAGGCTGCTTGCATGGAAAGTGTAAGAGGTAAATTGCAGGACAGCCTCTGGAACACATGGCAATCGTTACTGCATATCACTGCTATAGGAAAAGATGATTGAAGTCCATATTATAAAAAGTTAATGTAAATTTAAACTATTTATTAAGATTTTTTAATGATCTCAAAGCATATTTTTCTCCGGGTATAACTGTAACTTCAAATGTTTAGAAATAGATTAAACCATTTGATGTTTGATGGAAAAAGCTATGATAGGCAGAATTTAGCTATTTTAGTCTAGCTTGCTGCTTCCCTTCCTGATGCTAGTCTAGAAAGCAACAAGTCATGTAATAATATATCCATATAATTTTATTAAACATAACTGACCAAGGTTTTCTGGACTGTTTTTTGTTTTCCTTTGTAGATAAGATTGTTTGCCGAAAATGTAGTGAAAACTGTAAGACATGTGTTGAATTCCAAATCTGCACAGAATGCAAACATGGCCTAAGGTAAGGAAATGATGGGTGTCGCTAAATACAATACCTGAAGTGACTTGAAAGGCTGTGGATGCACAATTAAGAACATCAGATAGCTATTTAACCTTGAGTGGCCCTCATTTCATTTGTTCCATCACTGTTTAGTTTATACTGTAGTATTTTCTTGTGCCAGTTTGGCTAGCAATGGATTTTTAGAAGACCTTTCATTTCAGGTAAGATAAAAGCCACAGCCATGTGGAAAGCTGGCTTCTTCACTATTTTGACCTGCAGTGTGGCAGTCCAGGATTGTTTTAGAGGTAGAGCTGATGAATCATATTAATCTTTCTGATTCATTCCTGTGATAGTTATAAACAGTTTTCTTATCTTTACTGTATTTCTTCATACAACCAGTCATTCACTTAAATACCTCAGGCTCAATTCTGTTACAACATAGTGTGCACATATTTTAGACAGCAGTGGATATGTTTGCTTCATAGGGGGACTTTATCATTCTGGAAACTCATAGGTAAAACCTCCAAAGCAGCAGTACACATTTCAGGCTCCTTTATGAATGAATGACCTTTTGATCCAAGCAGCAAAGGTCAAAAATCCTATAAAATTCATGACGGAATGTATGCTGGCTTTATGCCATGAAAAATACTAAGTCAGTATTCAGTATCTGTAGGGGTTCTTGCAGAATACAAGTGTTCTGAGAATGTTTTAACACTGAGCTTTTACCTTCCATCAAAGTAGATTTTCATGTCATAGTAGAAGCTGGAGCTTGCTTCTAGGGCATCAATAGCTGGATTCCTTTATGTTTTGTAAAGGAATTCTGATTTCTGTGTATTTATGTTGCATCTAGATTTTCCAAGTGCCTGCGCAATTTTTGTAACAAATATCCCTATTTTTTTAAAAGTAACCCTTTGAAAAGGAAGTGTGATCTAATGGGAAGGAAAGCATGGGATCAGTTCAGAACATTGGTCTGTTCACACTCTCCTTGAAATACAAGTATCTGCTTCCCTTTTAAAATGTTGCTAAATTTGCAGTCCTTGTTAAGATTTTGGAGAATTTTAACAGACTCAGTGTGACCTTCTCTGTTTCTGCAAAATCAGTTCAGTAAATTAGCAGTTTAGAAGTTCCTGCAATGGGCAAGTATGTCAGGATACCAAAGATTACATAGATTTGGGACCTTATAGGACAAAGTTGCTATAGAAGAATTATGCCTACATTTTTTTTATTTCTCAGGAACTGAGTTTCCCTGTCCATTAACACAAACAGCAGCTTGTAGCACCACTGAAGAAAATAGACAAGTCCATTCAGTGGGGGAAGAGAAGGAGAAATTGAAATATAAAAATTCAAAAGAACCCAAACTTCACATTTTCTTGGGCAATATTAGCAAACTGATTTTTGGTAACATTTTGAAAAAAACACCATCTGTGTGGGTGTGACAGATAAATGAAGCCTTGCAGGACATGTATTTCATATTCCCCAGTTGTTTGAAACTTGCTCCGTTTTCTTGGCAGAGTTATCGATGGGCAGGGTTCTGGATGGGACTTGGGAGACCTGGATTGCAGTTCTGATCCTGTTACTGAGCCATTAAATAAACTTGGGCAAAATGTTAGTTTTCCCATCTGTAAAAACATGATAATGCTACCTGCCTTGTAAAGCACTTTGAGGTGTGTGACTGAGAAAAATAATAAGAAACCAGAGGTTGTTAGGTTTCTTGAACTGCTAATTTAATTTTTTTCTAAACTTGGACCATATGTACTCTTGAAAATTTCCAGTGGTGCTGAGCACAGAGGACATTTCCTGGATCCAATCTGTAAAACAGTGTTCACACTCGCTCAGGGTGGTTATCCAGAGAGCTGAAGAGCATTTGTAGAGAAATAGTTAAATTGGATGAAAGCTGAGGTTACACAGAAAATGGCAAACATGGCAGAGAAGTCCTAGCTTAAAAAAAAAAAACCTGCTGTAGGCAACTTATAGCATGAAAGTATAAACAGCTACTTAGAGGGAAGCATGGAAATGTGACTCTTTATGCTATTTCTTTTTCCTCTGTTACTCTTTCTTTTGTGCTGTCTCTCAAAAGTGCCTGCAGGCAGAATACCTCTGGCTGTAATCTTGACAAATCTCCCAAGCCACTCAGAACTGGCATTCAGTTAGGAGGTTTCAAAGGAAACTGCTACTGCAGAAAGAGGTAGTGATTTCCTTCACTGTGACTCTATTCTTAGCCTGTGCCGTAGCGTAGTACCAGGAGATGCTGCTGGTCTTTCAAGAGAAGCATGAGATCTTGCTAACAAATACCTTAGCATCTTTTTTAATGCAGTGGTGCTGACCCTGTGCCAAATTCCTTGTGGGTAATTGCATTTTACATGCCTGAATTTTTAGTACTCTTTGGCATTATTCATTTGTTTCTGTCCCCTAGTACTTGGTAGTATTTACAATGAGTTTGTAAACAGCTTATGTATTTCACTGTGGGCAAAACTGCATTTCATTCCCACTTGAAGTGATTGATGTCTCTAAATTTATAACATGATCAATGAAGGAAGCTGATGAATCCTGATACATGGGTACTTCTTTTATTAAGAGGGAACTACCAGTTTGTGCATGACCTTGTTGTCCTCTGTTGTTGTTATCTGCCCAGCCACTGTGCTTTTTTCCTTTTTACAATAGTTTGCATGGCACTAAATGTGCTATCCGCTGTGAAGAAGGAAAATACCATAATGGTAGAGAATGTGAACCATGTCACCGTTCCTGTGCCACATGTGCAGGTATCCCACTGGCAGTTATCTGCATTGTTTTCTTTTCTCTATGATTTTAGTTCTGATTTTATTCTGCTGTATCTATAGTTACAGTATAACGTGATTGTTGACATGTAAAAACTTAAGTCTCTTTGTAGTTCTTTAATATATTTTAAATGCAGCAGACTTCTTTCAGCTAACATGAAAATCTAAGTTTTCTAACTGAAAGTGTGCATATACGCTTTTTTCTTTTTTTTTTCTGTGTTTTTTTTTTTCTTTTTTCCTTTTTCTTTCAGTAGAGCTCATTCTGATTTCCAGTAATGCCCCCCATTTTCTTTCTGGGGTGGAATAATGACTGATAGATTTTGTCTGACAGCCACTTCTTTCAGAAGAAAGATATATTGAAATTATGAAATATTGTTTATTATAACCATGTACATTTATTGCTTGGTGTCACTGTTTGAAAGAAAGCAAGGCAGGGAAAACATAGTCTCTAAAATTACAAGATTTTGCTACAGTTAAAGGTGGTGTCTGTTAGGCAATAAGAGGAACTAGCCAGTAATATAGTATATTTTCTCTCTGGTTTAAGGTGCTGGAGTAGATGCCTGTATAAACTGCACACAGGGTTATTTTATGGAAGATGGAAGATGTGTGCAGTCCTGTAGCAGTGGTTATTACCTTGATCACTCTACTGAAAGTGGATACAAAAGCTGCAAAAGGTATGACCAGTGGCGAATATTTGTGTCTCATATTTTGCAGTATATTAACTATTACTGTGTTGAAAAAGGTAATACTTAAGAGGACATAAAACACTTCTGAAAAATATATTGCATGCTAAGCAGATGAAGGAAAAGTTGTGTTTCTTTATTTTAATCTGAGTTACAGTCATGCAGGTCTCCTAAAAGTGTTTTTTTTCTTGTAAGTACATGTATGTCCTTCACTTGAAAAAAGCCTGTAGTGAGAATCTAAGTAGATATGCATAGAAATGTAAAATTTACAAATCTGGCAGACGATCTGTATTTCTCCGTAACAAATGAAAATAGTCAAACTAGGATTTTTTTTAATTGCTAGTTAATTACTTTGCATAAAGACCATTTCAGTTCTTCAGCTTCATATTCACAAACATGGCACAAGTATATTACCAGACTGATGTCTAGAATAGCTTACCTGACTCATGTACAAATGAATGGAGAATCTTGGACGAGGCTGTGCTGTGCTGTACTGTGCAAGGAAGGGACATTTTTTTCTATTCCCTTCTTTGTTAAACAGATATCATTTGTTGCCCTTTTGGAATTATTTATTATTGACTCACTTTGAGTTCAGGGTAGGAAGGGAATAACAGTTTTTCAAACAAAAAAATAATTGAGACACAATGAAAACATGATGGAGCCAGAAGGATGATGAAAGGACTGAACAGCAGGTCAGTCTTTGCCATCCTGTGGCTTTAGTTTATGCCTTGCTGGTACATGTATACACAATCAACTTAAAACGTTTGTTGATTACTTCTGCATACTTTCAAAATGCTAGAACAATGCAGCTACCTAGTAAAAAACTGTGAACCGAAAATGGTTGCAGGAAAGTATCAGGACTGAGTTGAAGGGGGCATTAATTATTTCTAATTATTGTTATTGTTAGAGGAGCTGATACCTCTAGAAACAGCAAACAAACCCTTTGCAATACAGAAGAGGTCTCCAAGGAACTCTTGTATTTGGGGAGGCCGTAAGACCAATTCCTGACGTTGTCTTTCAGATGCGATGCCAGCTGTTTGGATTGCAGTGGTCAAGGAGACAGAAACTGTACGAGCTGTCCAAGCGGCTATAACCTAGACACTGGTGTCTGTGTAGTGGGAACAGTCTGCAAGGATGGTGAGTGCAATTCTCTGAAAAGATGCATTCTACCACTGGCAGCTTCTTCTTTTACATGTATTGGGTTGGTTTGGTCTGTTTCTTTTTTTTCAATACAGTCTTGATTTGAGGTCTACCTCACTTCTTAATTTTTTCAGGTTTATGAAAAGGAGAAAACAACATTTGCGTGTATTAATAAGATTAGTCACATCCGCTTTACCTGAATTATCCTATAATAGTTTTCCACCCTGCCAACACCTTCTTTTACTTCCTTCTCTGGTGTTCAAAAGCCATTTCCTTCAAAAGATTTTTATATGAAGATCCTAATATGCTATCAATAGAATCACATTTATCTATTTTGCCACTTTAAACTGTGAAAATGTTGACAAGTAAAAAAGATTTTAACTGACTGTAATGTTGCTTTAATTATGTGAAACAGTACTTAGAGCAAAAGAATTCTGAAATAAGGAGCACCCAGTTTGTGGCAGAGATGTGAACTTCCTCCAGGTTCTCTGTGGCAACCAAGATAGCGTTGCATATGATTGGCTTAATTACTCACTAATATTCATTCCTTTCAAATGTCACAATAACAGAGACACTTAGATAACATCTTGCTTCCCTAAAAATGCTACTGTGTGTATTACTTGTAGATATATCCTGAGAAGTGCAGTTCAACAGGAAAATCATACCAGAACAAAGCTCAGTGTTAAGCCATGTGGAAGGTAACTGACATCAGATGTACACAAAGCTAACAATGACTCTTAAGTCCAGCTCATTTCCAATGAGTTTAAATAAGAGTTTTACCAAAGACTTAAAAAAAAGAAGAAAGGGTGCAGGATTGAATCTTGTTGCTGTGGACCTTTACAGCTTCCGTTGGAATTTAGGCCTTCAAACCTTGAAAAGTATCCTGTCCATCATAAAGTTACATTACAGGTACTGGTAAACCAGGCATGAGACTTTTTCACAACAGGACATGAGAAATGTCACTGTAATCTAGAGCAAGTCCAGAGACCAGATACAGATGGACAAATGAAGAGGAAGTGTAATGATAAGAGTTAGAGTAACCACAGTCTCAATGTGGTATTGCAGTTATATTCTGCAATGCAAACATTTGACATACCAGTTTGATCTTTAATATGGTTGGATAAATCTGCCTTCATTTGTGCACATGCAACTTCACTCAGATACATGTGTAGTTGCCCAAGACTGGGGACACTCCATCTCAATACTGTCTCCCCCATTCTTCCAAGTGCAGCTGCCATGAAAGGGCAACACATCAGTGTCTGGGCCTTCAGGCAACTGCGATGCACTGTGCTGGATCCCACCACACAGCATGTATTCTCAACAGTCTAGGGTAGCCAAGAAAAGCCCAGGGGAGATTTCTGTTAATTTACAAAGCATAGAGGGTCTCATTTCACTGCTTGACAATCAAGAACTGGTTACTAGTCTAACTCACTCTATAGGATTTGCATTTCTGTTGAGAATGTTTTATTCTTTTTCTGTGGTTTGACTGTTTTATTCTTTTGATTCATAAAAATTGAGAACAAATTCCTTTGCTGTAAATATCACTGTTTTCTAATTATTCTCTTTCTAATCTTCTTTTCCTTTTCACAAATGGATACCAATCATTCCCTGTCGGACCACACAATATCTCTTCCTGAAAAAAAAAAAAACAAACAAACATAAAAAATGCTGTTGACTGAAATTCCTTTTGATGGACCAAATTTCCTACTTGCTACCTGCTCCTGAATGGTCTCTTCAACCAAATCTGCCTGTCTGACCAATTAAACCTTCCTCCATTGTACACACCATGCTCTCCAAACCTTCAACCTCCCCTCCTTCTCTTGCTGCTGCCCTCCGGAAGCCACGGAAGAGTCCTGGGCCGAGGGCGGATTCTGTATGCTGGTGAAAAAGAACAATCTCTGCCAGCGGAAAGTGCTTCAGCAATTGTGTTGCAGAACATGTACGCACAAGGGGTGAACTGACACCTCCCAGCATCCTCCTGCTCCTGTAGACTTATAGATTATTCCGTATTATTGAAAAAGGAAAAAAGGAAAAAAAAAAAAAGGAAAAAGAAAAAGAAAGCCACCACTCTCTTTCTCCCCCTTCTTTGTCTGGGGAGATGGTGAACTGTTTGTTGGGACTTAAATGGAAAAACTACAACACGCCTACCTTTCATAACTGGGTGTCTAGAGCTGAGCATCCAGAATCACAGAGTCAGTATTGTGTGACCAAAGCATTTGATGCCAAAATTAAAGTTTAACTCATGATTTGATTTCCTGTCAACCTTAGGATTATTCCTGTTTTTTGAAGGTCCTTTTTCTTCCCTTTATTTCCTGCTTCTTTCCCCTTCAAGGTGTTTAAAGAGTGTTTCAAGAATACAACACAAGTTTACATGGATTAAAACTAAACAATACGAAAATGTTTGCATTAGTCTTTTTTGTGCTATGTGTATTGACAGGGGGAACTTCAGTTCCTGAGGGGATCAGAAACATCATTAGCTGCAGGACTAAGTTCTGCCCCTTTTGTAGCAGTATTTAAAAAAAAAGAAAAGTGAACGTTTCTGCACACATTTCTTTCTTACTTCCTCTGCTGTGTGCTGTTTTTTGTATCACATGCAGTATGTATATATGTTTGCCCAAAATGTGGTTTTGGTCATATAGATTTCATTTTTAGACAGCTAGCTTATTAACAGATATGCTAGGATTTTTATTTTATTTTTTTAAATTGTCAAAGCTATTTCAAATAAACTTTAAAAAAAAATTGTTCCTGTAGTGAACAAATCAAAAGATACTACTTTTCTTGGTTTGCATAAGCGAGAGTAATGTATACACTCGGAAATTAGAAAATGTTGCTAACATGTAAGAAGTATTCATAAATTATTGTTGTCTTGTAACGTTCACAAAAAAGGGGATATTATCATACAGATATGTGGAGCTATTTCATAGTGCCCGTATGTAAATGCCAGTGTGATTATATGCAACAGAATGTGTTTACAGGACTGGATTTATAATTGTGCCAAATACATCTCCAGGAATTATTGCATGTAGGGCCATAAATCAATGGTTCTCTTGGTGTAACAATCATGTTATGATGGGCCTGAATCTGCTTGTAACTGCTCACAACAGAAATTTCAGCAGGAATAGTCTTGCTGATCCCAATGGAGCTACTTCACTGTAAAATCATCCTGGGTGGTGAGAGAAGCGGCCCTTGCCTTTCTCTCTTTACCCAGGCACACGATTGCCAGTACAAATTTCCATTTAAAATGGAATCATCTTCATCAGCTTCACTTAACATACTGTTGAAAGACAGTCATTGAGCAGAAAACAGAAAATTGAACTTCAATTATACTGTTTTCAGGGGATAATACTTAAAACATACAGAGTGTCTTTCCCAGTTATCTTTCCAGGACACACAAATAGAAAATGGATTGCAGGTGTTTAAGCATGTATATGTTAGAAAATAAAGAGGATCAAAAATGATTGTGGAAGTTTTACAAATGAATGGATACAAACATATAGAGGTAACATGCCATCTTTAGCAGAGAGCAGATAAACTAGTACAACATGGATCGGTATGACAGGGGGCCAGTCCAGCTCCTTTGGTGCCCATTACAAATTTCATGATAAATTTTCAGATTTAAAAGAATTCAGTTTGTGCTAGTTTAACTACTAGTCTGTTACTGCCTCATTTCTCAGTATACATGTTTAACTAGAACATAATGCTTTCAAAGTTTAAGTTAATATTATATATATATTATATATAAATATATATTCATAATTGAGATTTAATTATGTAATGGATTGTAAAGAATTTGTTTGGATACTTACAAATGTCTCTAACGCTATTATAGAGAAGAAATTAATATCTTTGATTTCTTTAAAAAAACTGACACATTGTTATACCCAAATTAATTTTTACTGAAAAAAATACTGTACATGTGTAAAATGTTCAGTTGTTATTTGTAAAATAGCGTAGTTCTGTTGTAATTGATACTGGCCAAAATCAATGTTATTCCATATTTTATTTTTTCTATTAAATTAACCTAAATTCCTGTTCTTTTGGTCTGGAAAAACATGTTGATAATCTATATGTAAAATATCTTTGTTGAAGGGCACAGGTAGCTTTATGGTATAGAGCACTTAGAGACCACACTCAAGCATTGAAACAAATCGGGAGGGTAAGGGTGTTTAATTTTATTGCATTTTTTTTTTTTGTTAAAGTGATGGAATTTATGATTGCAGAAATGTCTGGTTTCCATGGCGGACACCTTTTGTTTAGTAGCAGTACAGCCATGTCTGAACCCTAGTGGGTAACAATGTTGGCTTCCTCTGACCTGTAACAGTTTGTGATGAGTCTAACCTCTGGCATGCTTAGGGTTAAAAAGTGAAATGCATAACTACCTATTGGCTCAGACAGTTTAGGAAGAAAGTTTCATCTTTGCAGTCATGCGTGGTCATTTGCACAATGAGATATTGATGTCTGTTCACGTGCCAGTACTCACATCCAGCACGCCTCAGATCACAAACCCAGACTGCCACTTCAGAACCGCACGCTGTCAGGCCTTGCCAGTAGATCAAAAGGGCTGCTTGTAGACTCATCTGTGACCACTGCAGGGTGAGATCCTCCATCGGCATTAGCTGACACTCTCATTCATTTCTCACTTAGTCTTGCAAGCTGAGTGGAGACTGCAGTGGCAACTTATCCAAGAAGTCATATATCCAGACAGGGTTTTAAGCAAGTTCACTGAGCCCATGTAAAGAATTTCCTGAAAAATAAACCCACTTTTCAGCCTTAAACGTCTCCTTGTCACCGGCATGAGTTCATAACAAGGAGTTAGGTGATCATTCTCACAGTTTCCCTGTCAGTCCTGGGAGAAAGTGTATGTGGGAAGGCACATTCTTAGCAGTAGTTTGGTAAGACCACACCTGGAAAAAAAAGGTTGGCCTATACCTTACACCAATACTGTATGAAGAGCTGCTTCTTTCAGCTCCCATCCCACCTTCGTCTTCCAACTGTCATGAGAAATTCAGTCAATCATGGTGTCTTTTATTTTCAAGATTTCATCTTCTTTGGGTAGGAAACATACAAAGAGTCATAATAAACTTCTTATAGCTCTGGCCAAAGAAGTCTGCTCTAAAAGACATATCTGTAAATGTTGAGCTGTGAAGTCTCACAGACAAGTAAGCATAGAACTGAACTTTAGGCTGAAAAGCAGTACTTTCTGGTGTCAGCTCAGACTCTGATCATTTTTATTTGTAATGCCTCAATAGCAGTGGCCAGATGCAAGTAGAATTCGTAAGCAGCACTATTGTTAGACCTTGTACAAGAGGATAGCAGTAGCAACAGGATTGCAGTTGAAGGAAGCTAGTTTGTTCCCAGCTGCCGAGTTTTCTTAGGTGATTGATCCTCACTCTCTGATTCAATGGTGAGTAGTTTGGAATGTTCAGTGTTTGACACTGAGGTTTTGGCATGCAGAACAGATATGGACCATTTTAGGAAGATCAGAAGCTGTTAAGCATGAACAAAAGTATACTTTTCGCCATGTCTGAAAGGACTGTCAATAGCATCAGTCCAAATCTGTTCACTGATTTCTGCCTTTTTTATATCACAAGTCAAAAAGCAATGACAAATTTAAGATGCTCTTTGAGCTGAGATATGTTACTTCCATACTAAAGTATTTGCCAGTTCATGTCTGTGTAGGAGAATCCTTACCCAGTCCTTGATTTAAATGCAAACTGGACACCCAACTACACCTCTTCTTTACTAAAAGTCTCAAAGACAATGAGAGCTTTGGTCCAAAAAAAAAAAATCTCTCACATGTGCTAACACTATTTTTAACCAGAAAAAAGTGTAGCATGCCCCAGACCTGCAGAACATCCCACAGAAGCCTGTTGTGTGAGGGCATCATTTTATAACAGAAGGATTTCCTTTTCTGCAATAGGGTTGCAGCCTTACTCCCTTCCGAGCTGCAGCTCTCCACTGCAGCCACGCACCACTGTTGCGGGATCAGCAAATCAGATACCTAAAAGGATATGTTGGTGGAACAGTAGCTCCTGTAGCTCTTGGCTTAGAGACATACCTGCCTATCCACACACCAGTCTCCACTGGCACATCCTGTCGCTTTCTGGGGTGGCTTTGCAAACTCACCTTCTGTGGAGAACACTGTTTTCTGATAAAGATTTCCCTATGAGACATTACAGATTGCCCCAATCTCTATTGGGATTGCAACTTTCCAGTGTCCTGTGATATTCTGAGCACCCTCTGCTACTGAATATACTGTGTAATAGCAGGGCGGCTGCTTGTACCACATTGTCAGGTAGTGATACGAGATGTAACAGTATGAGCCTTGAAGATGAGTAAACCTATATACAGAGACACTACAGCTGACTACAGCAATTTCACCCATCACTAAATACAACTTGTAACTGGTGATGACCAAGTTAATCGTCTTAATAGCCGCATCACAACCAGAGTGAGCATTATCTGTATGAGTGGCCACTTTAGGTATTTATTTGCTACTTTTTAATGAAATTATTTAATGAACTGAATGATTGTAAAAAGGCCTGTTATAAATTCAAGATTCCTGTAAAGACATTTAAATGACTGCTTGTATGAGTCAAAGCTTTCAATTTGCAGTGCAACTCGCGGAACAATAACTTGTCTGTGATCCATTACCCTGCCTTATATTTATACTGGATATGCCATTGTCATGTCATTGGTGCAGAATGAACCAAGAGAAGTTCTGCCATTAGGTGTTTGTGAAAAATATTTTAAGCAAGCATTAAAAAAGTTTTACAGCATACAAAGAAAAATCCTAGTCAAGTTTTCATCAAAAAGAAACTGACACCACCAACAACATTTTGTTGAAGCAGGGGAAAACAACATTTTGTTGACACCAACAACAACATTTTGTGTAGAAGGAGAAAAACTGATTTCTGTTTGGCATAATTTTTGTTTAGTTGTCTTACTGAAGCAATCTTAGGAGATCTCAATTTCTGATGAAATTGATTTTTGAATTTACTACCACCTGTCATGAGAGTGTATTGGGGCTTAAATTCTCCTCATTAGCAAGGACTAAAGACCTGTGGGCAGCCACGCAGTGTCCTTGAGAACAAACTAAGGCTCTGAACCTTAGATTGCATCCAGCCATTGGAACTGCAACCAACACCTGCATTTCCACCATTGGTTCCACACTGATGAGCAAAGAAGATTCAGATCCGTTGAAGTCCTGGGACATTCCTGTGAAGTCTCAGATCACAGTAACATTGGGTCTCACTAGAGAAACTGTTCTGAAATCCTCAGGATAAAACCAGAGAGACTGCAGTAATGTTCACCTGCTGTCCAAGGGTACCAGACAACACTACAGAATTGTATTTTAATAGCCACTCTATGATTGAAATGATCCTGGAAGGACTTTCTTTCTTGATTAGAAAACAATGTTTACTGCATAAAACCAGAGCCAATTTTCACTTCTAGCTTGGAAAATGTAGTCAAAGGAAAGCATATTATGGTGAGAAGGCTCTGAGCATAAAAAAAAAAAAAAATTCCAGAAATCAACAAATGCAGCTTCTCAGTGCCACACCAAAGGCTTTTGTAATATCTCTTTGTTTATGAGCAGCTCATGTATTTGCTGACAAAGATGGGCAAGGCACAGCTTAGAAGAAAGCCCTTTGTACAACCATTTATTTATCAGTGTTTTTCAGTTGTTGGGGGATGTATTTGTTGAAGGTCTTCTGGGAAAACAGTATCATTTTTTGAAGCGAAAAATACTGTCCCATCACAAAACACAATAAACATCTTTGGTTTGTGGTGTTACACAATGAGCTGGTTAAGTACCATTTTTTCAATCTGCTTGGGAGCAGAAGCTAGAACATTGACAGGCAGTGAATATTTATTTACCCAAGGAGAATTAATGGCTCCATCATGCAAACTCAGTAATAGCACTGAATGTTCACTGGAGCTTGACTACTGTGATTTAGTTACAATTCAGATAATACTTCATATATTTTCCATTTAAAATTCTCCTTGGCCTGCGCACTGCCCTTCTCCGGATGCCTGCAGAAGTTCTTTGAGAAGGAAAGTCTAGGACCTGGTTACCAAGTCCCCATGGATCACATTGCTGTCATGCATGGTGCTTGTGACCATGCTCATGTGCCGTTCTGTGCAATACCACTGGATCAAAAGACAGAAATATCTCAAATACTCATTTCCAGATAAAGTAGCCCCTCTTTTTACTCCAAGAGCAAGGCCATACTGAACTGAAGTTGCGAAAATGCTGCTCTTGCTGGGTCTGCCAATAGCACAGCCTCCATGAATTCTTGCAGTCCCAAGGCTGAAAGGAGGATTCAAAGAGATGCCATAGCCAAATGGTGCCACAAGGCCTCTCTCCAGCTGTATGTGAATAAGAACAGCTGTACCATTTACCTGTGTCTGCACCCTCAGCATGGAACGTGATCGTTGAAGGGGAAATCCTGGAGTGTACTTTCCAGGGTAATCATCAAAAGCGATTACCTTGGCTATTCCTGAAATGCTTACTGTGGAGATGAAGAACCTTTACTCAATGTATACAGTGAGCTTCCACCTTTCTTTTGCATATTTCACAGGAATCTACTCACATTTCCAGAGCAGTACTATCAGCACAATGAGATCATTTTCAGTGAGATTCAGATGTCTCCATTCCACTGCCCTTTAGGAAATTCCTAGCTACTGAGCTTCATAAAAAATAGGAAGCTTGACAAGATCACACAGGGAAATTTCCAGTTGGGAAGCTCCAGAAATGGAGAGGCTAAACAGATGTTTTTCCGTTGTCAGTCTAAAATTTTGAGAGTGCTGTAGCACTTCCCCCTCCTTCAAGAAGGGAGAAGGGTACAGAACAAAGAGTTAGCACTACAGATCAGGATTGTGCTATTTCTCTTCCCACTGTCTCTTGGCACTGTCAAATTTCAGGCTTCAGGTGAGCAGCAGAAAACCTTGCGAGGCTCTGACCTTTGTGCTTGCACATGCAAGGAAGAAACACTTATCCTAGACAGCTTTTACTTTCAGACATCCACATTATCAGTACAAACAGAGGTTTAAATCTGATTTTTAAAACGCTAGAAACATTAGTACAAATGGAGATTTAAAGCTGAATTTTAAAACGCTAAAAAATGTCTTTCTGGAGTCTATTTATGCCTGCTCCATACCCCTAAGGGCTCTGACTCTTCAGTGGGTTTCTGACAACCATTGTATAAATACTACATAGAAATGAAGGAAGAAACACACAGAGTAAAGAGGGGAAAACATCCCTTTGTGTCAGCAAAAAAAGGCAGCTTTAGCTAATGTAAATATTTTTATTCTGTGGGGGAAAGAATAGAGGGCTGTATGAGTTAGTGTAGTTGATAAAGGCAGTTGCCTCTCTTCTGCCTGTCACCATTAAAGCTAACCTGAGGGCCTGTATGATCTCAGCTAATCCTGCAACAAAAGGACCTTTCATCCTAAAATCATTATATCACACTCAGCTCCACATACCGCTGTTCAGGGAAGAGATGTTCAGTCCTTTTCAAGGTTCTGCTTTGTCCCTTGGCACAAGGAGGAGCTTCAGTGACTTTGGAACCAACATCCTGAATTTCAGCCTTCTGGTTCATCACTGCCTAGAGAACTTCTGAAAAGACAACTTCCAATCCTTCCAATCCTGAATCCAATCCATCACCTCAAATCATAACACCCCAAATTTTTGTCCTTGAAGGGAATCTTCTTTGTCCCTTCCGCACGTCCAAATAGGAAGACAGAAATTTGATCATTGTGTGAAATGACTGAGTGGAGAAGAATAATTAGGAGGGATCTGAAAGCTGAAGCTAGACAAATAATTGGAAACCAGGTTCAATTTTTTATGGCTGCCCAAAATTTGGGGGGAAAGGAAATGCCATAATGTCCATGTCCTAACATTTTCAAGATGAAGACAAGATTTCTTTCAGGGACCTGTAATCTATCAAACAGTAAGTTTTTGGGCTAAACACAGGGGTAACTTCAAGAGGAATCCTCAGGGTGAATTTTAATGGGTTGTTATACGCAAGTTAGTCTAAGTTAGGAACTTAAGATTTATGGATAATTATGTCTTCAGCGAAACTCAAGGAGCTGATCCCATGAGCCAGCCAAAATAAAATGTATCAAGGCCAAACACGGAAAAAGCAGAGAGCTCTGTAAGACCGAATCCTCTCGGTTCACACTGCTGATTGGTGAAAAACAATGCTGGTCAATGTCTCTTTATCTGCTCTGTGAAACTTTTGTAGCCCATAAGATTACATACAAAAGTCCAAGTACAAAATCCATATCCAGGTTCCCATGAAAGTAAACAAGAAAAAGGGAGGAAATAATGTCGTTTTTTCATTGATTATAAAGAAAAGCCACTGGGGCAAAGCTGTAGAAGATAACCAATGAACATTTTAAAATTAAATGAGCTGAAGTTTAGATTAAGAAGAGTGGGAAGTAATACATGACTTGGAGTGACCAAGTCTCATGGAGGGGCTACAAGAGAAAGATACGACTGCCAGTACATTAACCGGTATATCATCAGGCATAACTTACAAAGATATTCACACTCTCATCTAACTGGTCTCCTGAAACACCATGTCCTGTCAACGAATAGGCACAGCTTTAGGAAAGCAGGAGAGAAATAGTGACAAGATAAGTGCCATACACTTTGTACTGCGTATGCAAAGACATAGCAATGACCTGGTGACTATGATAGTGCTCCAGTCTGGAACTCAAGAGAGACAGGTTCTAGTTTGCTATTACACCCTAGCTTGATAAACTTAATGCAACTCAGTTTCTCTGCCTCGTTTATAGGAGATAATAGTCCCTACCTCATTCTAAAATGCATTGTATCAACTGATAGAAAGTCAGCGTAAGTGTAGGGCTCTTGTATGCAGTTAAAGGCACAGCCTGCAACCTGATGTGGCCCAAATGTGGAATTCAACACTGCTAACTTGGGACACAAAAAATTATGCATGAAAATATTCCCATTATGAGTCATTATGTCTGTTGACCTAGCCTTATTCCTGTAATACCTTCAGTTTCTTGTTTTAAACAAGGAGACAAAAGTTTTTAAACAAGGTGACAAGGTAACAGGATTGAGAAATAAATGAAGGCTAAACATGGGATGATCCAAAGAAACTGATGACATTGCCTGACTGAAGGCATAGCCAAGACACATTGCTGAGAGTATTCCCCCATTATGTATGTTGGAAAGACACAGAATATTAATACAGAAGAAAGAAAAAAAAAAAAAAAAAGAGATAATTAAGGCTTTGCTAACCCCTATTTATCTAGCAAGATTTGTAAAGAAAAATATTACCCACAAGAAACTCTGGCAAACAGTTAAACTGCCCTGTGGAATAGTTTTAAAGTGTACTTTAAAGTTGCATTTCAGTGTTAAATGTTTGAATAACCACTAAAAAATATTTCATTAACATTTAGTGGCAGATCTACAGTTCTAGATGTGACTTGCAGTTCAGATGGCCTAATATGTAAGTATTCTCTGGTGCACATTCTTATAATAGTATGCTTTAAAATGCTTTAACTCAGAGGATAATGTAAGCACAGAACTGGTCTTCCTGGCACTATTCCAGCACAGCTGAAATTAATTACAGCACTTCCAATGAAAGGCAGAACAAAGAAATAACAAAAACCTTTTAAAATTAAGCACTTCTACCATGTGAGAAGGATTTGAGTGAGTATAGTTGAGGTGTATGAATTAGTAGCTTAGGTCCAATGGATAAGCATACAGGCAGTGCGGGCAAATAAAGTGAAAGACTGGAGAAACCACAAGCTTTTCTAACATGTGGCACAAAACAACAACAGAAAACCAATTATTTAATAACTTTGCCCTGACAGGTTTCCCAGTGATATAAAGCCAGCAGTATAAAGCACTGAGCCACCAGAGCTGCAATAGGAAGACTTTCCAGATACTGCGTTTTTTCATGGTTGTGTGTATATATATGTGTATCAAATTGTACTTTAAAATCTCATAAAGTATTTGAGATCATGGGATTCCATGTTGTACCCTCTGAATACGTGTTGCAAAGACTCAAGAGGCCTACATTAAGCAAATCTGTCAAAGGCCTGATGATCTACTGGACAACAGGCCACAGGTTTTTTTCCGGAAAGTCAGAATTATAAATACTCTGTATTGTGATAGTTATTCATCAATACAACATTTTATCTCAGTAATATCTGGATAAATTCAGAATCCTGCTGAATTCTATGTCAAATGGCTATGCAGTTTATAATATTTTTATCATTAGTCCTTTATAAAGTAATCTATCACACAAGATACAGTGTTGCATTTCAGAAAAGCTGTACCACTTAGATGTAATTAACGTCAATTTAAACAATTCAAGGTTTAGGCTATATGGGCATATGTGAGATTACATAAAAGCATATAAATATATAGATGCAAAATGCGTTTTGGATAATGAGAACTGTGAAAATGTGTGAATGTGTATGCATACACAGATTTCTGTTTCCCTGATCTCATCAAGAGACTGTTCATTTGCTCTCAGTTCTGAACTTCTTCCCAGTTAGCACTGATCCCAGGCCACACACTGAGGAGCTGTCTTCATGTTTTATGTGGCTCTGTCACTGGCTTTTGGCTTGTCTTTTTCCTTTTTCCTTTCTTCAGGAGACACACAAAGCTTTACAAAATGAAAATTGAATCATTACCTACATTTTGGGTACCTCAGCTTTCGCCCTTAGTTGGCTGGACATTCCAGTTGCTATGCCTTTATAACTGTACTGTTCCTGTCTCCTAAGTATTAGAAGTCCTGTCCTAGCTTATATCTCATATCTGAGATTTCAATTGTTATAAAATTTGTTAATACAGATTAATAAGGAGTAGACAACACAGGGACAGAGAATGTAATTTGCAGTATTTTAGAAAATGTTTCTTTCCTATATTGTTTTACACTTATAGCAATGGTTGCTCGTGCAGTGCCTCTCCTCTTCAATGTAAGGAACTTATTGCAACTGAGAGCCAAAACTAAGTAATTCCACATTTGTATTTTGACTCCTAAAGTTCACTGTGTTTGCCAAATCTGGATTTCCCAGCAGAAATGCAAGTGAAAAGAGTTTCTCCATATTGAAGTATCCATAGAAACCGCAAGTTTTATGTATTATATAGGACTCTCTGCCCAATCTCTTCCATTACTTAAGAATGAAGGAACAGCCAATTCTCTCAAATATATACACTCAGTTAGAATAAATTTTCCTGTAACAAACTGACATAAAAGACCTAATCTTGAGCTTTAGAAGACTGCTTGATAAACTGATTTACTGTCCCCATACAATGCTACACACAGTGTTCATACTACTTACAAAATTAGTATCTCTGCTCTGAGAGTTATGAAGCATATAGCTTGCCAGTTTGTACCAAAACTTTGATTAATATTCATTAAAAAAAAAGCCAGAGTTTGCACTTCAGAGCCATAGTACTGCTAGTGTATTCATGATCTTAAGAATGTTTATATATTTATCTCAGTTTTAAGGCAACAATTCATATACCACCTTTTTTTTTTTCAAGTCCAAATGGGCACTTGGGTGACAAAATTTCATTCAGCCTGAATAGGAGCCTAGGTCTTTTAGGTGTGGAGTCTTCCAGCAGTGTCTTGGGAAAGGGACAAAAGGTGCTATAGCTAGAGGTTTGGGAAGCACCAAAGTGTCTCTGACTAATAGAAGCTTACTCAAGTCCTTCTCCTCACATAACATACTCAACACCCTTGAAAGCACACTCTTTATGCTGCAGCTTGCAATCAGGAGCATGTTGCAGCTGCACCAAAGGACATTAGGTAATGAATACTTCCAGGTAGCGCTGGTTTTGATGTAACTCTCCATAGTGAATCTTAAAGAGTCCCATCACTTCAAGTGATGCAAAAGAAATATCATTAACCCAAACAACAAACATGTCTGTCAAATTCACATGGAAAATAAAAATTAGTAAATAAATAAATGTTTAGAAACAACTGATTCTGAATATCTTGGTTCCTCAAGGGAGCCAGTATTTGTTTTCCTGATACCACAGTAAAATGTGCTCATTTCCATAATCCAGAACAGATCTAATTCCTTTTATTTATTATATTTTCCAGCCTGGCTTGGTGCACTTTTGTTTTTAATGTGTGAGGCTGATCTGAAATAAACACATTTTTTTCTATCAGGGGAATATCTTGATGATTCCCAAGAATGTCAGTTGTGTGAAGCATCCTGTCAGAAGTGCATTGGCCCTGAGCCGGACAACTGCATCAGCTGCCCACTCACAAGGTAATTGTCTCCTAGCACAGTTCAGCATGAAGACCTTGCATCATCATCCAGAGAAACTGCTGTATGGTCTTCAGCACTAGCTTGCAGAGTTGACTGAAGAAGCAAGCAAACATTAGGGCAAAGAAGACCAGGGCAAGTGAGAAAACAAGTGTTATGTGAACAAGACGGTTGGCTACACAGGTAGTTGATTAGCCAGATGATTCCCACAGATACAGAAAAATTTCTTCTAACACATGATGTAATCTTTCTTTTGCTGTCATCCTTTCAAAATCATAATTGCTAGAATCACAACAGTGACAAATTTAACAAGAGTCTAGGACACCTGTAGTTGTACACAACTATGGAGTTTGGCACAAGGCATGAATATGGACACTGAGGCTAACAATCATCTAATTTGGGAGCTATTCATAGCACCTAAACATCATTGCCTAACTGAGACATTTTAAATTAGGCTGATTTTTCTAACTGCCATGAGGAGTGAACAGAACTAGAAAAGCTTCATTTTTCTAACTGCCACGAGGAGTAAACAGAACTAGACAAGTTTTCCACAGGACATTGCAGATCAGAGGCTTCTGTTTAGGTCATCTCACACCTAATCCAGGAATATAATTTAAACACAGGTCCTACCAATAGCTTTACTCTTGCACAAATAGCTCTGGTTCTGTTGCACTGGATTGAACTGTAGCCACCTGATATTTACACTAGTATGAAACCAGAATCAGATCCTGTAAGGCATAGAAAAAAATATCACCAAACAATCCTGCAATTTACCCTGAAAATACCTATTATATGACTACGCCAATAAAAAGCATACAAGGACCAATGGAGTCCAAATAAATTAATAACTGAGGAAAGAGTATTAAATTAAGGTATGTTACATCAGAAATGGCATTTGCACAGGAAGTCTGGGCAGAATTTGGGATGGCAGACTGGATTACTGTGATTCACAATTGCATTTAAATTAGAGTGTCTATGTTTCCTTGCAACCTATTTTGTGAGCTTTGCACAGAGATATCTGCAAAATAAAGAAGGTACAGGACAACTCCATTAGGCAAAACCATCTAGATGTTTGCAGCAATGAGGTCATCATGACCTTTTGGAACAGTGCTGATGTCTCCCCCATAAAAAATCCTCTAACAGTTTTCAATTTTGGTATCTAAGTTTTCCGAAAGATTTTTGTGCTCCTTCTGCACATTATGCAAGCTGTTAGAAAAAGTCATATTATGACAGCCAGTAGTAAAAGAAAGAATAATAAGGAAAAATCTCACCCAGAGTCTAAAGATTAAATCCTTCCAATGGGCATTATTCATTATGTACTTGAAACAAACCTGTTAAATTGAAACAGAATCCTAAATCCTGTCACTCTTGAGAGCTTCAGATGGTGTCTATTGAAGACAGTAATGAGTGGCTATTAGATAATACAGACTAAAATTCAGCAGTGCTGTTTTCCTACAGAGGAACACCCTTCCTCTTTGAAAAAGATGAAAAGACTGGGGCGGGGGGGGCATTACTGAAAATAGCGTGAAAACCAAAACACTGAACAATCACTATTCTGTGTGAAAATTCAGCACTACGTGTCATCTTATTTCATGATAAAATTACCCACAGATCATGTTCTTGTTTGACTATTCAAAATGCTGTTACCTGTTTTTTAAAAATTGTAGAATTGTAGTATTTTGTCCAGCCAAACTGATTTTCACAGAATTCCTCATCCATCTGTTTACTGTTTAAGCTACAAAGGTGACAAGCTCTGACCTGCTGGTGTCGGCCATTAGGGGCAGCATAACAAAAAGCAAGAGAAACGTAGATTACCACTATGTGAGCCGTTTGTAAAGAACACTGTCACTACAGCCAGCACACGTAGTAGAACACAGTAATATTTGCATGTCATATAAGCATAAAATAGCTACCTCCAGTACTGCTGTCACATTGTCCCATTTGCACAGAAACCAACAAGAGGGGGCTGCAGTCCCCATGAAGAGCTGAATAATGGTCTTAGACAAGCAGGTATAGCTATATGAGCTACAGTCCGCATAGGACTGTCTTGCCATCAGACTCCAGAGCAGAGATACATCTTTGCTGAATACTTTGTACACCCATACAAGCTTCTCCCTGATTCCTTTCAGTCTTACAAGTCTTTTTAACCAAATCCTAAGTTTTCTTTGTTACTTGCACCTCAAGAAGGCTGTTTGCGTGATAGCCTATTCTTCCATCTTCACACTTCGTAAGCCTAGATGTTTCCTATCACGGTAAATTTTAAATGGCTTCAAAGACTATTCGACAAAATTGGTTTTAAACTTTGCAGATATTTTTCTCCTCTTCTTTCAGAATAAAACTGATAATAACCATAGCAACTCAAATTTATGAAGTCATATTGCAGACTTTCTCTAACGCCATTGACTGGCTCCAAGGAAGCATGCACTATCTTAATGGAAAGCCTACTGTTCCCTAGGTGTACAGGCAGGCTGATAGTCTCAAAATCTGTGCTAAGATCCTGAAAGGTGCTCAGCTTTTGTAGAAATTGAGTCCCAAGTCCTCAGATACCAAACTGGTCAAAGCAGCTAAATGTGGAAGACTACAGTCTCTCCTTTTGTATTTTCTTAACATTGAAAACACTGTCAAATTCTAGCCAACTTCTTTTTTATTTTTTTAAGAGTCATATCTGTATTGATGCTTTTCTACTTTTCTCTCAAACAAATTAAAACCAGTAGACATTAAGCAGCAGATCAGATGGATCAAAAATTTTTCTGATCAAAATGGATCAGAAATTTTCATCACATAAAAGGACTCTGTAGCAAATTTTTCATTATCCAGCAAAAGGAGAACATGTAGGAGCAAAACTCCTAAGTGTTCACAGATATGCAAGTCTAAAAATACAGCTCCTAAAGGCCAAGATTCAGATAGATGTTTGACTTTACGTACAAAATCGTTTTACTGAAGCCATAATACTGTTCGCAGGAAGCATTTAAAGTAAAACTAGTAGGAAACTTCAACAGATGGATCATTGCCTCACAGAGAAAAACCAAACCTTGCTTTCCTTTTAACAGACATAAATGATCACTGTAGGGATTGTGGTAAAAGGACGTCTAGGTAAAGGACCCAAAGCTGATGTTTCTCAGAAAAATCTCTGAAAAAAAAAACTCTCAAGTCTAAGACCCAGGTTCAAAATATGGGTGACTTTCCACTTTGTAAATACTATTAATGAGATCTGGAAAATGAAGGAGGAAAGCACAAACACTCTTGTAAATGGAGTGAAGGAAGAATATCTTTGGTTTCTTGTTTATTTCCTTTGAATTTAAAGAACAAGGAGTTGCTAAATTTGTAATTATGCCTTTTTCTCCCTCAAAAGAGTCTTTGACGATGGTCACTGTGTTATTCAATGCCCGAACGGAAAGTTTGAATTCAAAGGACAATGTCATTTGTGCCATCATACCTGCCTGGAATGCAATGGAAGTGAACCTAACAAATGCACCACTTGTGGAACAGGTAAGAAAGATTTCCTCTTGCAGCTTTTTCCCCTTCCTTGATCTTGAAGTTCCCTTTTCCCTCTGCTCTCAGAGTCAGTTAGAGCAACTAAAAGAAACAGGGCTTTTGCTACCGATCTGCATCATAGTCTTATTTTAACCCTGAAGCGAGTTGGAACTCAAATTATTTTTAAAAAAGTAAAAGAAAACACAACTCTGTATTGTTCTTGCAACTTTATGCATTTCCCTTGGTATGTTTTGAATAGGATCTGTGTTAACAGAAACAGAAAGAGTAGCACAGGAAAAAAAGGACAGAAAGCCTACATAGCCTGCCTCTGGAAAAGAACGCTTGATACACGCCTCCCCCAGCCTTTACAGTGTGTACTACACTGAAACAGAGCAAACTTGAACAAGCGAGCGGGGAGCCAGGGTGCTTTCCAACATGTCTGTCTGGGAAAGGCTAGGAAACAAGCGTGGTGGTTTCTACCACAGACTGCTGTGTCCCTACAGCTGGACAGATGGGACCTGCAAAGAGAACCTTACCACTAACACACACAGAAACTTGGCTTTTTGACACATTTTTATAGAGCTTTGGTTGAGAGAGAGGGTAGTATAGTTAAATTTGCAGTTGTTCCAAAAAGTAACACTTGTCCTTTTGAAGCTCCATTTTAAAAATTATTCTCTCTGGCCTGTGTGACACCTGACAGGCGAAGAACTTGAGGCTATTACATACAAGTGTGTATAACTAGGCTGAACTGCCCTTTGAAATGAGCATTTAACATTTAACTTTCAATTCCATGAATAAAAAGGAAATTTTGGTGAGGTTTTCCTGAAGACTCACAATAGATTCACAACCTTTTTCCTTTGAGCTGCTGCTTCCATTTCAGTCCTAATCATTAATGGCCCAGGCTTTATTTAGTAGTAAATGTCTTACTACTAAAAAGAAAACACTAGTATGGCTGGCATTAACTGGTTGTGTTGATGATAAGATTAACTTTCTCACTTTGGGAAATATGACTGAGTAGACGAAGTTTTCAAATGGTACTTCAAGTCCAACATCAGGCAGAAGTCTGTATAATTGTTCCCCAAGTCTATCCCTATGGTGGACAGCAATATAAATTTTCTGCATTTCTGAATTTCTTCAAGAAATGAAGACACTGATGAGAGTGTCTCCCCGAGGAGGCTGGAAAAGATCATTCTAAAGATTTGTACCTGAAGAGTAAAAGAAACAAAATCTGAATACTTCTGCTATAGTGCAGCAATTATTCCCTATTATAGCTGCTTTCTCTACAGTTTCAAAAATAAATTATAGTAAGCAACTTCTTGCTCTATAGTTAAAGCAAGTAAATACACATAGTACAATAATGTATGTAATTTATATTGTAGGGTAACTGTAGGGTAACCCATTAGAAAACTCCCCATGTTGCAGCATATGGAGTTGCAGGTGTTTTCACAGGTTTCATTCAGAAGCATTTGAAGCAGAAGATCTCCTAGTTCCCCATGCACTACAGAATGCTATTGCTCTGATAGCAAATAGATGTACGCTTGCTGTTCAGACTAAAACCTAAAAGATTCCAGATTCTGGCTGTGACTATGGTGAGGATTACAGTTTAATCTACTTCAGACACAGACTGATCCTTTCCAAAGGTGAAGTGGGCAGCTTTGCTTTCTTAATGGAAATTCTACATCCGCATCTACAATACAGTACAAATACTTATATGTTCACTGCAAAGGAACTCAGTAATAGAAATCCCTTGATCCTTATTTTATTAGAATGATGTATGTAAACAGTAATTATTCACTAGCTTGACATCTTTACATGTCATAAATCTCCAGGAATGTGGAAGGTTTGAGGTCCTGAAACTTTCATACATTTTAGCTCATCTAGTGTAAAACTGTACAAATCTAGCTGTCAATGAACAACGTTAATTCTCATCAGCTGCAACACTGGTTCTTCATAAAGCTGCTTCTTATGCCCAAATATCCTCTGTTGCTGACATTTTTTTTCCTGTTTTTTTGCCACACAGATAGAAGAGGGATCGAACGTTTCCTTTATCATGGAGAGTGCAGAGAGAGCTGTCCTACAGGTCACTACCATTCAGAGCATACCTGCATGGCTTGCTCTGGCCACTGTGAGGTGTGCCTGAACCCCAGCCACTGCAAAAGGTGTTTCAGAGGCTACTACCTTACTCAAAACATATGTCAGAAGCATAGTTGTAAGGAAGGTAAGCATTCTTCAGCAGGAGTTAAAAAATATTCTGTTTAATTTGTTACAAAAACCTGGTTAAAGGTCTTGGTTCCTGTTTTGAAATGTACAATCACAACTGATCCTGAGGTCCTTAAACTCCAGCTCTAATTCTCTTCTGATATCATGTTAATGTAAAATAGGAGCATTTTCCCCAAATTGAGTGGGGTTACACAGGAACAAATGAGAAAAGAAATTGCTGTGAAGCTTTCTCCTTTTTGGATTTGGATAAAGTTTATTTCCAGCAACCTTGTTGAGTGGTTCCAAATGTTGGCCTTCCACTATCTAGAATTAACCCCAAATTGGTGATTTGCAAAATACAGGTGAAGTGGAAGATCCTGACTCTGAAGATTGCATACCGTGTTCAGATGGATGCCAGAACTGCAAATTGGGTAAATATTCCCTTTATGAACCTTTATCCTTATTCTTAAGGTAAGGAAAAATTATTCCTCCTCCCTCTCTTCTCATAAGCCTATGTGCATGCTGCTGAGCAATTAGTCACTGCTGTATTCTCTCACCAAGTAAACTGTATTTTTCCCAGTGTATTTATTTTGAACACCATTTCTAAATGTTATCTTCATCATAAATAAGAATAATTTTTGTATTAATCTAATTACTAATCTTTGCAGCCTGTTTTTCTTCCTGCTTGAATTCCATGCTCCTGCTGAGAGATTTACTGACTTCCTGAAGCCATTATCAGACACAGAACTTTATCATGGATGTTCAAATTTTCTAGGCCTGACAATAGATCATTAGCCTGTGCTTTTTCTTTAAGGAAACAGACATAAGGAGAGACCTTGAATTTCATTCAAGAGCAAGTCACTGCAATAGCAGTGCTACTGCCCTAAAAAATACTAAATCATTAATTCATTTTTCATGCTGGATTAAAAAAAAGTTCCTTCTCAAGATAATATGATATTGACAAAGAGTTTGTTGTCTTCAGATAAAGTCATTTAACTTACTGAGCTTGACTGAATCTGTATCTCAATAGTTCACCTCCACAGAGGATTAAAAATGTTCAAAAGACATAGCAATTCATTGTTTCCACTATGTTTACATTAAAAAAATTTCATTTCCCGTGGCTATATGGACATGAGTATAAGCAGTCAGTAACTCAAGACTGAGAGTCAACAGGGTGACCTATTGGAAAGGTAGTCTTCACTTACGACCTCTTAGACAAACTTCTTCTTAAGAAAGCACAGAGTTTAGGTAAAGTAGTGCCCAGATGAGATGCTTCTGTAAGACCATCTACATCAGAGAAAGTAATACTATGCTAAAATCTCCTTGAAAGATTATACAGAAGAATAAAATAGACCTAAGCTTTACTTCTTTTGATACAAATCTAGAGCAAGTCACTGATCTGCAGATAGTTATATAGAATTGCTTATTTGTTGAAAGACAGGAACAAATATGGCTTGTTATATTTTCAGAGACCATTGTTGAAAGTGCCAAGACTACCAGGACTATCCATCCCCTCCCCAAATTAAGATAGATCTGCTTGGTAGAATACCATGGGATAAAGTCTAGAGGGAAGAGGGGCCCAAGAAAGCTGGTCAGTATTCAAGGATCACCTCCTCCAAACTCAGGAGAGATGCATCCCGACCAAGAGGAAGTCAAGCAGAAACACCAGGAGGCCTACATGGATGAACAAGGAGCTCCTGGCCAAACTCAAGCAGAAAAAGGAGGCCTACAGAGGATAGAAACAAGGATATGTAGCTTGAGAGGAATACAGAGAAATCATCCGAGTAGCCAGGGAGCAAGTTAGGAAAGCTAAAGCCCTGACAGAATTAAATCTGGCCAGTGATGTCAAAGGGAAAAAGAAAGCCTTCTATAGGTATGTCAGTGATAGAAGGAAGACTAGGGAAAATGTGGGCCTTCTCCAGAAGGAAGTTGGAGACTTGGTTACCCAGGATGTGGAGAAAGCTGAGGTCCTTAATGACTTTTTTGCCTCAGTCTTCAACAGCAAATGCTCTAGCCGCATCGCCTAAGTTGCAGAAGGCAAAGGCAGGGACTGGGAGAATGAAGAACCACCCACTGCAGAAGAAGACCAGGTTCGAGACTGCCCAAGGAACCTGAAGGTGCAAAAGTCCATGGGGTTTGGTGAGATGCATCCGCAGGTCCTGAGGGAACTGGTGGACGAAGTTGCCAAACCACTCTCCATCAGATTTGAGAGGTCGTGGCAGTCTGGGGAGGTCCCAACCAACTGGAGAAGGGGCAACATCACCCCCATTTTTAAAAAGGCAAAAAAGGAAGACCTAGGGAACTACAGGCCAGTCAGTCTCAACTCTGTGCCTGACAAGATGGTGGAGCAGATCCTCCTCAAAAACATGCTAAGGCACATGGATAATAAGGAGGTGATTGAGGACAGCCAGCATGGCTTCACCAAGGGCAAATCATGCCTGACTAACTTGGTAGCCTTCTATGACAGGGTTACAGCATTGCTGGACAAAGGGTGGGCAACTGACATCGTCCGCCTGGACTTGTGCAAGGCATTCAACACTGTCCCGCATGATGTCCTTGTCTCTAAATTGGAAGGACATGGATTTGACAGATGGATCACTCATTGGGTAAGGAACTGGCTCAATGGACGCACTTAAAGAGTTGCAGTCAATGGCTCAATGTCCAGGTGGAGTCCAGTGACGAGCAGTGTGCCTCAGGGGTCAGTACTCGGGCCAGTGCTGTTCAATATCTTTGTCGGCGACATGGAGAGTGGGACTGAGTGCACCCTCAGCAAGTTGCCAATGACACCAAGCTGTGTGGGGTGGCTGATACGCTGGAGGGAAGGGATGCTATTCAGAGGGACCTTGACAGGCTGGAGAGGTGGGCCTGCATGAACTGCATGAAATTAAACAAGGCCAAGTGCAAGGTCCTGCACGTGGCTCGGGACAATTCCAAACGCAAGTACAGGCTGGGCGGAGAGTGGCTTGAGAGCAGCCCTGAGGAGAAGGACTTGGGAGTACTGGTGGATGAGAAGCTCAACATGAGCCGGCAATGTGCGCTTGCAGCCCAGAAAGCCAAC
>Ga0065711_1000772_pt1 | contig 55494 bp, 31 predicted proteins | sample Hoacrofraction12_FD_59098 | JGI IMG/M metagenome (GOLD analysis project Ga0065711, IMG submission 59098) | Hoatzin crop microbial communities from Cojedes, Venezuela - Epithelial fraction 12 v2 (version 2) | ecosystem: Host-associated > Birds > Digestive system > Esophagus > Crop | place... | reverse complement strand
TCTGAACATGAGGAAGAATTTCTTCCCTCTGAGGATGACGAAGCACTGGAACAGGCTGCCCAGGGAGGTTGTGGAGTCTCCTTCTCTGGAGATATTCAAGACCCGCCTGGACACGGTCCTATGCAGCCTGCTGTAGGTGACCCTGCTTTGGCAGGGTGGTTGGACTAGATGACCCACAGAGGTCCCTTCAACCCCTACCATTCTGTGAAAGGTATTAAACAGAACTGGCCCCAAAACCAAGCCCTTCGGAACAACACTTATGACCAGCCACCATCTGGATTTAACTCCATTCACCACAGCTCTTTGGACCTGTCCATCCAACCAACCAGTGTTTCATCCAGTAAAGAATATGCCCATCCAGGCAGTGAGCAGCCAGTTTCTCCAGGGAAATACTGTGGGAAACAGTGTCAAAGGCTTTATTAATCTCCAGGTAGACAAAATCCACAGCCTTTCCCTCATCCACTAGGTGGGTCACCTTTTCACAGAAGGACATCAGGTTAGTCAAACAAGACCTGCCTTTCACAAACTCATGCTGACTGGGCCTGATCTCCTGGTTGTGCTGAACGTGCCATTTGATGGCCCTCAGGGTGGTCTGCCCTATAACCTTCTTCAGTGCCAAGGTCAGACTGCTAGGCCTGGAGTTCCCGGGATCCTCCTTCCGGCCCTTATTGCTAACCTCCAGTCAACCAGGACCTCCTCGGTTAGGTATGACAGCTGACAAATGATGGAAAGTGGTTTGGTGAGAACTTCTACTAGTTCCCTCAGTACTCTTGGGTGGATCCCATCTGGCCCCATGGGCTTGTGCGTGTCAAAGTGGTGTAGCAGGTCGCTAACCATTTCATCTTGGATTATAAGGGCTTCTCTCTACTCCCTGCCTCTATCTTCCAGCTCAGGGGGCTGGATACCCCAAGAAAAACTGGTCTTACTGTTAGAGACTGAGGCAAAGAAGGCACTAAGTACCTTAGCCTTTCCCTCATCCTTGTCACTATGTTTCCCCCCACATCCAATAAAGGACGGAGATTCTCCTTAACCCTCCTTTTGTTGCTACTGTATTTATAGAAACATTTTTTATAGTTTTTTACAGTAGTAGCCAGATTGAGATCTAGCTGGTCTTTGCCCTTCTAATTTTCTCCCCAAGTAACCTCATGACATCCTTGTAGCCCTCCTTAATGGCCTGCTGCTTCTTTCAAAGGTCATAAACTCTCCTTTTTTAAGTGAGGTCCAGCTAAAGTTCTCTGTTCAGCCAGGCTGGTCTTCTTCCCTGCTGCCTCATGTTTCAACACATAGGGACAGACTGTTCCTGCTCCTTTAAGGATTCTTTCCTGAAGAATGTCCAGGCTTCCTGGACTCCTTTGCCCTTCAGGATTGCTTCCCAAGAGACTCTGTCAACCAGTCTCCTGAACAGTCCAAAGTCTGCGCCCTGGAAGTGCAAGGTAGCGGTTCTGCTACCATCCCTCCTTACTTCTCTGAGAATCGAAAATTCTGTCATTTTGTGATCACTATTGCCAAGACATACTACAACCATCACATCATCCACAAGTCTTTCTCTGTTCCCAAAAAACAGGTCCAGCAGGGCACCTTGCCTAGTCGGCTCACTCACCATCTGTGTCAGGAAGGTCTCTTCCACACGCTCCAGGAACTTGCTCGACTGTTTCCTCTCTGCTGTATTGTGCTTCCACCAGACATCTGGTAAGTTGAAGTCCCCCACGAGAACAAGGGCTAATGATTGTGAGATTTCTCCCAGTTGCTTATAGACTATATTTCATCTGTCTCTTCATCCTGGTTGAGTGGTCAACAACAGACTCCCACCATAAGGCAAGAGAGAAAGCCTATAGAGAGGAAAACCTCCTGTTGGCTGAGGAGGATCAGGTGAGAGATCATTTAGGCAAACTGGACACCCACAAATCCATGGGCCCACATGGAATGCACCCATGAGTTCAGATGTCATTGCTGAATCCTTCTCCATCATCTTTGAGAGGTCCTAGAGAACAACAGAAGTGCCTGAGGACTAGAGGAAAGCCAATGTCACTCCAGTCTTTGAAAAGGGCAAGAAGGAGGACCCAAGGAACTACAGGCTGGTCAGCCTCACCTCCATCCCTGGAAAGGTGATGGAACACCTCACTGTACCTGTCATCATCAAGCAAGTCAAGGAAAAAAAGGTTACCATGAGGCATGTTCAACACGGATTCACCAAGGGGAATTCATGCTTGACCAATCTGATCTATTTCTATGATGGCGTGACTGGCTGGGTAGATGAGGGGAGAGCGATGGATGTTGTCTACCTTGATTTCAGCAAAGCTTTTGACACTGTCTCCCATAACACCCTCACAGGGAAGCTCAGGAGGCATGGGCTAGATGAGTGGACAGTGAGGTGGATTGAGAACTGGCTGAATGGCAGAACTCAGGTGACCCTGCTTTGGCAGGGGGGTTGGACTAGATGATCCCCAGGGGTCCCTTCCACCCCCTACCATTCTGTGATATTGTGATTCTGTGATTCTCTCATGTCTGCCATGGTGGCCTTTCCCCTGATTCTTACCATAAACACTCAATCCTGTCATCATCATCTTCAAGGCCTAGACAATCAAAACACTCCCTAACATACAGAGCTACCCCACCACCTCTCCTTCCTTGTCAGCCCTTTCTGAAGATTTTGTAGCAACCCATTGCAGCACTCCACCTATGCAAGTCGTTCTACCTTGTTTCCGTGATTGCAGCTGTGTCATAGATTTACCGCTTCATAGTGGCTTCCAGGTCCTTCTGTTTGTTGCCCATGCTGTGTGCAGTGGTGTAGATGCCCTGCAGTTGGCCTGTTGATCTTGCCACCTTCTTTGGGGGAGAAGACATAGTTCCTGAACCAGACTTGCCTGTAGAGCAGAACTGCAGTTATAAAAACATTACTTGAGAAGGAAGCCACCTGGGCTACCTGCAGTGTTTATCACTACTCGGCATCGTGATTTCTGAGGCCTAGAGTGAATATATGATAAAAAGCAAGAGCAAAGTCCTCTAAAATAAATAAAACTCATAAAAACATCAAGTTGTTTCTACTCTGAAGTCTGGTAGAAAGTCAGGTTTTGGCTAGGAACTGCAGCCCCCTTCAGGACAGCAGTGAGGTGCCCATGCTTGTTCTACACAACCATTCTCCATGGGATGAAAGCATGTGTCCAGCTTAGTGGAAGGGGGACTAAATGGCTCTGCTAGCAGGTCCACAATGAATACAAATGTTGTGGCATTTTGGATATCATAGGAAGAAATATTTATTTCATATAGCTCTGCCTTCCCTTTTTGTTTACTGCCTTGGCCCCTTTCTTATCCGTATCTTGGGTGTGAATGTAATACAAGTCTCTCGGCTCTGCAGACCTTTGTGGAGGTCAGTGATGTGCTCTGGCATTTCGATCTTCTCAGGGGAAGGGAGGAAGAAGAGGAGGATGGAAAAAGAAACCCATTTAGCATAGGAAGCATAATTTCCTATTAAGTCCTCGCTGCTAGAGCAGATTTTTGTTTCAGAGGCCCTGTCTCTGCAGGCAGGTCCTGCTATCACTAGGGCTCGCAAGAGAGCTGCTGGAGCCTGCCTTGGTTCGCCGCGGGAATTGCTGCTCCTCTGCTAAGCCCAGGCTGTAACACAGCTGACTGTTCCAGCCTGCTGCCAGGGAGAGATGGAAATCTTCGCGAGTCAATCTGCACAGTGAGGAGTCTTACAGCCCTCGCTAGAAGCAGTCAGGGGATGCCCTGGTACCCAAAGGAACCAGGTTTAGGGGAAGCTGCCAGCTGTCTAGGGAAGTGGATCCATCAGGGTCTCAGCCCTGCCCTCATCTCTGCAGCTTGCAACCCTCCATCCGGGTGTGCTGCCACTGTTCCTGTGCTGTTCGTGAGCTCTCACCAGGCAAGCACTGATATGACATCTTTTTCTTAAGTCTCATTCCCATCCAAGCCCTGACAGAGCGAGAAAAGGTTTTTTCTGAAACAACAACACTGTTCCACCCAAACAAACACCACTGAGCAGTGAAATGCCCTGTGATTGTTTCTTATTTAATCAGATGGCTTCTCCTGGCACAGTGGATAGCACTACTGCTGGCGTCAGCTAAGTGTGGATTGTGCCTTGACACCAGCACTGACACTTCACTGCCATCTCCCTCCTGTTCCAGCATCCCTGGAGAGCATTGCCAGGAAGAGGAACACGACCAGCTGCGTTTCTAAAGCACAGTCAATGCCATTTCTGTCTACTATGTCTCTACAGCACTGGGACAACTGGACAGAATTATTGTGCCATGCAAACCCTTTCCTACGCAACACGGCCGCTGTCAGAAATCTCTTTGATAGGCACTCATTGCCGGCTTTTGTAAATGATCGGTTCTTATTTTTACAGGTGCTGAGCTTATGTAATCCCAGCCATTTCATTGCAGGGTACAGCATGCAGAAGGGGAGGTGCCATGGCGTCACCAACGAAAAGGGGAGCACCCCCTCCTGGACTTACAACAAGAGGGGAGAAAAATTCTCATACTTACTCCCTCTTAATTAACATCTCATTTGCATTTGACTGTACAGCTGTTCAACTGCGCTCCCAAAATGTGCAGCACTGAGATATGGGGGACCCTGAAAACAGTGTTTGGACAAGCATTTTTTTCATGTTGCCAGTTATGTGTCTCAGGCCCTGGGAAGCCAAACAACTGACAAGACTGAGACCCACATGCTCAGAAGTTTTGTGGTCTACTGGCCATGGCAGTGGCTTGAGAGGAGACATGATTTAACCCCCTACCCTGAATCCTAAAGCACCTTCTATGCGTGAGCTGAGTGTCAGAGCACTATTTGGTGGAAGAGGAACATAGTAGCATCTTGCCCCTGCTGCAAGATTCCATGCCCTTGTGACTGTCAGATGAGGACATTGCCCCTAGGAAATACACAGTTTTTGTCATTCCTAAAATTATCCATCACATTTGTTTAAGTTGAAATTGCCCTTTGGGGGGCACACAGATGATTCACTAGTAGAAAGTCAGTCTGAGATTGACTGCCTTAAAGAAGGGGTCAAAGAAACAGCCCTACAGTCCCAGTGAAAGCAAGACTTTTGCTGACATCAAAGGCTTTTACACCAAGGCTTCTCGAAGTAAGGATCTTCTTCATCTCCATTTTAGACTGGTCTTCTGAGTTAATGATTAAAGGAAGGTGTAAGAGCACTTCGGGTTTTCTGAACCTGTTGGGTAACAACTGTAATGCCTCACGACCTAATTTTCCAGTGGAGGCAGAGAGCACAAGAAGAGGCTGGCAGAGCTGTATCTGATGGCTCCTGCAACAAAGAGTGGTCTGGGAGGGAGGTGGAAAAGCAGAAACATCCAGCAGCATCCAGGAATCGCTGCAGCTGTGTGGCTGCAATGTGAGGCACAGAAATCTGGAAAGCTGAGGAAGAAGAAGCGTCTTCCAAGGGCTGACATCCTGATTTCAGGGGTATTTCTCCCAGCCACTCAAAAACTGAGAAGCTTGCAGGTGACCCAAGCATTTAGGAAATCACTCGACCCAGATAAGAAATATAGGGCCTTCATCGTCTTTTTATTTGCAGGCTACTGGCAGGAACACCTAAGTTCCTTATGAAAATAAAAAGATAAAACAGTAACAGTTCCATCCCATATATATCACTATCTGAAAGAAAGACAGGTACACTGAGGTGGAGTGAAATTTTACTGACTCTCATATCAGGAGTGTTTGAGCAAGAAGTGGAGCAGAGCAAGGGTTAAGGGAGGAAATCCAGGGGCATAAAGAAGTGAGAGTCATGCTGAACGAGTCCGAGAGGTCATCCTGGAGAGAGAATTAAGAACTTCTATGTTAAGAGCTGGGGTGGTTCTTAAACAGAGACTAGGGATGTTGTTACTCATGAAATTTCTCCTGTGTTCAGGAAAATGGAATTCTGTACGTTAAAAAATCCCATCGAAGATTTGTGTCTACCATCTCTCTCTCCTCTTTGAAGAGACAAACAGCAGATTGAATTCTCCTGTGCATGTGGGTTATAAAAGGCTGATGCTGCTGTTCTGGCTCACAATGATTCTGTGAGCTATTAATTAAAATGCTCATACAGCACTTGGAACCTCATATTAATGACACAATACCTGTGCATTTTATCACTTGTTTTATTGCAATCCTGGAAGACAGACAGTAACATTTCTCTTCTCTACACAGTTTTGTCCTCTTACATTTCTGAAGCCCTGATCTCTATTTGTTTTCTCTCCTTGTTTTTAACTGTGATAAAGTTTAACTTGCCACCTTTTCTGTTTATATCCCTGTTCAGCAGCACCCTCATTCATTACCTGTCAGCACGACACCAGGAACAGCAGAATTTCAGAAACCACTGGTGCAAATGCCTCCCAGTCCTGTATCAGAAGCAATTAGTCACTTTGGATCAGAACCATCTATCTAGGCGCCCTCCTTCTAAATATATGTGCACTGTTACTCCTTTCAACAAACACCTTGTTTGCCAAGCTGATGCACGCTGACAAGGTAGCCATGAGAAAGTAACCTCCATAAAGCAAAGCAAGCCTGAGTCCATGATACAGAAAGTGCTGCTGTTTTGGAGTGAAAAGCTCCAAACGTTGCTTACACAAACAGTTGTGAACAGGTGCAACTGCTTATGGGAGAGAGAAGGTTCAGCACATTGATAAAGCATGTGTCAACCCTGGGGCACTGGAGACTTGCTTTCCCAAGCAGAAGACTAGAACAGAGGACAGAGACAAAGGTTCTTTCAATCTTAGTGCCAAGGGTGAGAGTCTGCTCCCATGACTTCATCCATCACAAACTCTAGGTTCTCTCCAATCAGTGGAAAAGTGGTACCAGGCACCAGACTGAGAACTTTCTTCCATGATTCCTTCCCAGACATTCTTTTCTCCACCAGTTCCAGAAGGAGTCTCTTGTTTGCCATCTCACTGAGGTCTATCAGCTGAATCTGATAGTTCTCACATTCCCAGCCTGGCTAGCAGATGCAAAGAAATCACCACCTCAGAACGCCAAAGGAATTCCTTTAGCAAGGCCGAAGGTCCCAAATACAAACCTGGCTGCCTGTCAGTGCAGCAAAATAGTACATGGAGCTTCACTGGGAGACCACATGGGAGTGCAATATCACCTTCTTGATTCTGCTGTGGCAGTTTGTTCACATGGGGCATGCTCAGATAAACAGCTCCACTTGCCACTTCTGTCAGACTGTCTATGACTTGGTACATCAGCCAAAATGTTTTAATAGGGACCTTCTGCATCAGTCATTGCAAAAAAAAACAAAGCAGAAAACAGTCACTAGACACACATACAGGATCATCCCTGTTTTGAATTGTTCTCCTGTCTTCCTCATGCCTCCCTCTCCCAGGTTTTATGATCATTTTCAGGTGTTTATCTGCATGCATAAATATATATTTGTTAAAAAGTATAACTAACAATATGGAAAGTAATATCAAAAACTCTTCTCCCATAGAGGTAATAATACAGGAAAATGTTGTCTTTACAAACTGGTTTCATGTATAGTAATTAAATCTAGTAATTAGAAAAATAGATTGATTTACCAGCCAGTATGAATCAACACAAAGGTGTAGAGGCCAAGATGTACATGTACAAACTGATATTTCAGTTTCTTTAAGGACAAACTTACTCTTTCTATTTATGCAGGAAAAATGAGAGTGAAAAGGGTAGGGCAGGGCAAGGGGAAAAGAGTGCAGGAAAAAGACACAATTACCACAAGTCACTGTTTGGTTTAGGTGATTTTTTCGGAAGATAGACAGAAGATCAAAGTTTGCCTAAATGAAAGCAATAGGCTGAGAAATTTTATCCTTTTAATTTCCTCCAACCTAGCTGAAGGACAAGTTANTGCTCCGTAGTTTTGGTTAGCACGTCTGAATTGCTCGCACACTTAAAGCAATGAGGGAGGCAACGTTTGGCAGCCCTGACCTGGGATCTGCTGTGGTCTGAGCCTCGTTTGTCATCTCCTGCACTGACTCCCCAGAGCAGTCCGGAGATGTGCCTGGATATTTTTAGAGCATCTCTGGTGACCGTGATTCGGTTTTCCTAAGTAAGCACTGAAAAAAATAAAGACAGACCTTCTGTGGAGTTAGAACAGTTTGGGGCCAGTTGAGGCTGCTCAGAAAGAAATGCTTTTCCTCTCCCCCTATGACGAAAGGCAACCACAAGTTCTCCTGCTTCTTCCTGTCTTCTCCTGTTTCTGCTGTTGTTCCATTCTCCATTCTTCCTCGATGTTAGCACAGGTCATTTCAAACCCCGCTGCTCTCCTCAGGCTGCCACAGGGCCACCACAGACAGACCCCCCCATAGACGAGCCAGGGACAATGGCAGGGTGCAGGGTCTCACCAGAGGTAGATATTCCTCTCTATCAGGTTGCTTAAATCAGGCCATTACTTGCCTGCAATCATTCTTGCTGCCTTGCACCAAAACAGGGATTTGGGAAAATGGGCATCTCTTAGTGGTCTCTCCTTGCATATATATGTCAAACCCTAATCTGAAGAGATGCTGAAGAGACAGGGGCTGTTATCCTGAAGGACCCCCAGGCTGCACGGGCTAGTATCTCTATGGCTGCACTGAGAGTCATATGAGCAGACTCTGGCCAAGGTGCAGCAGCAACTGCCGCTGCCAAAATGGACCTGGGTGCTCTTTAACACCTCCCTGTCCCTGCTAAAGTAACTCCTGGTGTGAAGCAGAAATAATGTTACATCCAAAGAAGCTAACGGGCGCTTGTTCTGCCAGTTCTCACTCAAAAACAAGCAGACATTCACCAAAACTGAAAACTAAACATTTAAAATCATCAAGGTTTTCATACATCATATGCAATTAAGATGTTTTCCCTGTAATACAGCAAGTTGTCAAAGCCTGGGACTCAGCAAGATGGTAAAGTGCACAAGCAGTTGCCTGGCAATCTTGACATCCAAGTTGCCCTAAACTGACTAAAGAGAGAGGATTTGGAAGAGGCGATTAACCTCTCTCTAAGGATTTGAAATGATTTGGCTATAAGAGACCAGAGTGACAGCTAGTGGAGGTCAGGGACTTTCAGGTGACCACTGCAGAGCTAAATCTTCCTCAGAAATATCCCAAATGGCTCTTTTAAGAAATAGCTTGCATTTTGTGTAACCTGTTTTATGACAGATGGACTGGAAGGACCAAACCACATTTGCTAACTTCTGGTAGGGTTTGTCAAACACTGCTTAAAGCTGTAATTCAACATCACGTGGCCAAGTGCCATGTATCTGTGGTATCATATTAACCCTGTGGGATGCAGTGTGGGCTGAAACAGTGGCTGGATGACGTAGTTTCAGCCTTGAATTTTGTGCAGGCCCGTGGGACGCTGAGTTGCCACCTTCTCTCAGGGATATGGACAAGATGGCATAGCAGTGGCAGAGTTCAAACAATTAGTGTGATGTGATCTCTGCACTCAGCTGACAGGAGTTGGCACATACCAGGGCCCAAATTTGGAAATATCAGCCCTTTTCAGTCTCCAACAGTAACTGGGATATTATGACCTGTATGCTTGCCACATCAATGGGGAGACGGGTGAAAATGGAGTGGGAAAGGGTACACCAAGGTAGTCCCTCCGGGACCTTTTTCCCTGGCAGTCAGTCCCCATCTCATAGTCAGGCCTCCTCTCACACCTCCCTCCCTGCTCCAGGCATTTACAACCATTACTGCTTCTTTTAGCAAATATTTGCTTAGCCTAGAGCCCAACACTTAGTGGCTTTGCACAAGGACATCCTAACCATGCCCTACTGTCACTCCATTTCTTTGCCGTGGGCTTACAGGGAGCAGCCTTAAAAAAGTCACTCAGCTTAACCACCAATTTCTTGTCTGGGGGTGAGGGGCAAGGAGGGAATTACCCACCAATTGCAAATTCATTGTAGCTTGAAACTGTCAGGGACATAACACTGTCCCTAAAGGACCAGCCATTTCAGAAGTTCAGGAGGAAAAAGGAAGCTGTTTTCAGAGCTGAAGACTCTCAGCCATAGCTCCTCATCTAAAAAATGCTTAATTTCACATCAAAAGTTCTCATTTCTCAGTAGGCTATACTGCCCAGACATTGATTCCATAAAAAAGGCCATCACCTTAGTTTTGCAGATGAAATCTAATACTTCAGCTACTTTCCCAACAATGCAGTACGTTCATGTGCATTTGGGGTATTACTGCATAATACCCCTACATTTACAGAAGACTTTCTCAGGCTAGGGCTGCTATCCTAACAGCATTGCCTTCACACATAAAAAACACAGAGGACATCTTGCAATAACACTTGTTATTTATAGCAGCAGTCAAGCGCCTTCCAACTGCCTGTTCTGCCTGAGGGCAGCCCATGTCCATCAGATCATGGCCAAGCTACTCCAGAACACCTATTTATTAGTTTGCTGAGATTCAGGAACAGGTAAGCTTTAACAAGTCTGCTATGACTCAACATAAACAGGCACCAAAGGCCTAGTTTAATCAGTTGTTCCCTAGTGCAAAGTGCAAGGTAATGCTTCTGCAGAAATGCCTCACTCTTCAGCTATTGTAAAACATCATAGCTCTACTGAAACTACAATTATCCCCTTTCAGGAATTTTATAGTCTAATGTTGGTTAAGATCCCTCAGAGTATAATGCTAATAAGTCTTATTCTTGGCTCTGCCACTGACATGCTTACCAAAGAAAGTTATTTCTTTTTTGCTTCATTGTCCCCATCTGAAAACTGATTTATTAGTATTAAGAATCTTTCTTTTTCAAAGTGCTTTCAAGCCTGGAGATAATTCACCATACAAGATCTAAGCATTTTTGCTATAACCTTGGCCTACCTTGAAAGTAAAGATTGTATTAAGCCAAATATCTCTTTTGAAGACATTCTTGTTGCTGAGATGGGTTAAAACAGCAATGTTTTTGCAAGAAGGCTACCAGGTAGCCTCACATCTCATAAAGTCTGCCTTGTATGACTAGAGGGAAGTTAAATAAACACACAGGAGAGGTTGCATACAATGAAAAAGGAAACGTGTTTTACTGGGCCTGATCACATTTGTTCCTTTTGAACTCGGTGGTGCTGCATGCCAGAAAACTTCCATTCATCGCTGCCAGGTCAGAGGTTCTTTGGCATTTGACGTAAATAGCAAAACAAAAGTAAGATAGTATTTAATAAATGGCACACTGACAAGCTTGAGTCCGTTTTTCTTTATATAAAGAAATACTAAATTGTTCTATTATTTTTTCTAATTATTTCCTTCCTTTCAGCCTGTTGTTCCCCATTGCTGGTTTACAGCAATAAAATAATTAACGGGCTGGTTTAAAGCTGATATTTAAAGCCTTTTTAGTGTCTGTATCTTGAAGGTAAATAGTAACAGCAGAATGATATTGCTTTGTCTTCCATATTGCGCATGAAAGAGCTTCCTGGAGACACTACATGAGGGAGACCACACTTACATCCAAGTAAAATACAAGCCAAAATTGTCTATGAGGCTCTTGAGCAGTGCAGTACTTAGGTTTATAAATAGGAACGCAGTTGTTTATACAAGTACGTAGGGGGAAGCAAATATTGGGGAAGACATCATGTCTTCTGTCAGACCAGGTTATAAGGTCAGAGAAGAAGATGAGCTCCATCAGCTCGCTTAGACCAAGTGGCAATTACTGCAGATGAAGTAACACTGTTACTACCAAGGCATACACAGCTACAACAGACCTGCAGAGCCTCACATATTAAACATGAGGCTCACAACTGTCTGCTGCTTCATGTCACCTTACAGGTAGGACATACCTAACATAACAGCCAGGACTTCCCAGCCACTGCCTTCATCAGACCTCCCAGGTTCATCCTTCCTGTTAAGGGGACCATGCAGGATGCGCTGCTTCACCACAGTGTAGAAGACGGGCACAGGCTTGTGCCACAGCTGCTGATGTGCCATGAAAACAGAAAGCTGGGTTAAAAGAAGCCCTGACTGTGAACCTGGTAATGAGTATGAGTCCTGGTAGTGAGAAAACCTGTTCTTCAGGGGAATTCCTCAAACAGAGAAGATGGTTACACAAATCTTGTGTGTGATGCTAAAGTTCGAGAAGTCCAACATGGACAGGACTTAAGACTACAATTTAGGGCTTAGCAGAAACAGAATACATGGAATTTAACTGACATTGTTATGTGCTTTTTGAAACAACAGTAAGAACCATTGTATGGGTGGGCATATACCAGAATTGTGATTTGCCTTTGTAAGTGAGGGAACAAATCATAATGCCAATTAGCTAATCTGCAACACAACACAATGAAATGGTTAGTGAGTAAGGCAAGTCAGAGCTGAGAGTCTTTGTGCTCTGGTGTGTTGTCTTGTGGCTGCTTCATGGGTGTTTTCTGACCAGCTGTATACAAGCATTGCATTGCTTGTCAGACAGCATAAATAAAAAACAGACAAGGTATCAACACATATACCCTCATGAGAAGGGTCAAAGCCCCTTGCTGAAGAAGACCACGGAGACTGGCTGAACATATACCACTAGAAGGCAGCCCAGGCCAAACATCACATAACCCAGCATATTGTCCAAGTCCCATGACCCAGTGCATAACGTCTGGTGCACTTAGAGAGAAGATACTTGTGAGGTCTGATAAATCTGCTATGTCTGTGTGAAAAACATGGATTTTTTTTCAGCTATGTTGTCCATTGGAGCTTTTCATGGTTTGTTGCTTTTGATTTGTTTGAGTTTTTTTAAATCTGAGCTGCTTGAATCATCCCTGCATTAATGAAAGGCCAAGGAGATGTTGTTTTTCAACACTGCTCCACAGCCTGGGTGGTCTTGGAAGCTGACCATTGCAAGAGCTGGACACTACAACTCTAAGTAGACTTAGAATGTATTACCCTTGAAAAATGGCTGTGGCTTGGAGAAAGGAGCAAGGGTCTCCCTAAGTAAAGATAGACATTAAAAACCTCCCAGCTCCACCACAATTCTCTCCCAGTAGGGGTTCTTAATGAAGACATCTTGGTGGAGCGTCCCTTCTCCTTTGACCCAACAAACGTAATACAACAATTCACTTAAATTCCAGTCCTCTGGGACCAATGAAAACATTGTTTGGCGGTTTGTGCAGAATTTGTGGATAGGAAAACATGAACATGACAGGAAACTGTAAGTTACTCCACCATATCTCAGAATGGTAGGTGAATATCAACCGCTCTACCCCCAAACACTACCTGTGTGAGACATTGACTTACCTGAAAATCTTAGACCTTTGTTATATCGGTGCCAGTCGTGTCAATAACAATCAAAGAATGAAAGTGTTCAGTACAATTTCATCTCACCTTCCTGCCCAATAATTACTGGTAATAATCAGCTGTCCCAGAATACCATCAAGCTAGCCACTAATTTCAGTGGGTTTCCCTTCTGACTCTGATGTCTACTGGAATAGACTAGGAAAAAAATTTTTCACAATGTTAAAATTAGCACTTATATAAGCACCACTAGCCAAAATATTCAGAATGCTTTGTGAACACAAATTAATTAATCTGCGTAGTAGAAATCGAAGTGAAGTGACTTTGACTATTGTCCCCTTAGGTTTAAAGCAAGAGTGTACAAGCTGGTTTTGCATAAATTTATTTCTGGGTCAAGCCTTGAGTTCTTTGCCAGCATTAGTATTCATTAGAGAAGAAAAAAAAATCATGCAAGAATAGAATAGATTGGATTAAAAGTTGCTTTCAAAAATTGCCTTGAAACATAAGTCTTACAAGGAAAGAGCCAGTAGAAGTGCAATAATACTTTCAGAGTTAATGGAATAGAAATAGAATTTTAATAGGTTTAGGTCAATAGACCTCAGTTGTGAAGGATTTTCATTGATGCTAGAATGGAAAGTCATTACAAAAAATTTAGATTTGGTCTACTTCACAGCAGTTTAAAATGTAAAACCAGAGCTAATCCTCAGAGTAAGGAGATCCATGTTCTGTTCCAGACTGTCATGTGCCAAACTACTTAAAATATACCTACTTACAACCCCTCCATCCCAAGACTTCCGATGCTATCAGTGAGTCTGAATCATGGTGTTTAAAGGGGTCCTTGTCCCTCAGAAGAGCCTGACCACTGCACCCCTTTTGTCTGGAATATTGAACTCCACAGATGACTACAGTATTTGTATTTTGCTTTTAGCATAGACACATATTTGACAAGTATTTCCAAGCTTATTTTGGCCTTTCTCTAAAATGAAGTACAGATAGTCAAGACATGTAGAAGATCAGGAACTTAAATATTAGGTGTGGGCACTGGGCAAAGCTGGGTACCAGGAAGAACACTGTAGCTCTAAGGAAAGATTGTGTGCACTTTATTTCATTATCCAAAGTTTATGACCTTCTGAATCACCATGCTGAAGAAACACGGACATCACGTGACTCCTTTTGTACCCTTCCTGATTACCAGCTCATGGCCATAAGGCCACTGTTTTCATCCTCTCTCCTCCACTGCACTATCCCTTTCCTTTCATTCTTCAAGGCTTACTACGAGTTATCGCTTGGATTTGTCTGTATTCTCTATTCTCTCTTTGAAGCTTTCAGTTTAACTTCTCTTTTCGGTTCCAACCCAATAGCTTCAACGGAATGTTTACAGAGACAGGACAAGCTGCACTGTGCAAGCCATACCTAAAAAGTCTCAAGAAATAGGGCTCTGCTGTTCTTATCCCTATGAGCCAGAGAACAGTCAGTTCCTTCCTGACGTTGCAACACAGCCACTCCATCCTCTCTCCTTCTTCATCACATCCTGACTATGTTTTATATGGATGCAGCCATCTTGGATAGGTAAATTCATTGCGTCACTTGATCATGCATGCATGGAAGTATAGGACCAGAAGGAATGACAATAGACCATTTTACCCTAAGAACAGCTATTTATATTTAGATCGTGCCTGAAAAATTTTTGTCCTGCTGCGCTTTGGAATTGTTAGTGAAGAAGATCCCACAGAATCTGCACACTGTCTGTGCTTTGCATCTTTCATATTTTGAAATATTTTCCTAATATGTAATTTAGTTTTTCCTAGATGATTAAATTGATTAAAGTGAAGTGATTTCTTCTTATCCTACCACAAGTGCAAATGATGACATTCTCATTGGCCTCAGCATGCCATTTTGCACACTGACTGACCATGATTTAACCTGCTCTTTTCAAGATTAACAAACATACTTTCTCCAACCTTTTCCAACTTCATTTGTTTCTGCGAATTTCATCTGGATTCTTTTGATGTTGCTTATACTTTTTTTTTTTAAATTATTCTGTAACTGATACCTCTTAAGTGTTACATCAAGAACCTTGCTCAATACCTCACAGAAGAAAGTTTTTAACCTTGCAACACCATCTCGTTTTAACATAGATTCATTTTGTGATCCACTATACTCACCACACTCTTTTTGGCAGTTGTTGTACTAAGGCAAGCATTAGCCACTTATTATTTGTACATTTTTCTTCCCAAAGTACAACACTTAGCTCCTGACTTTTCACTGAACTTCATCTGAATGGTTTCAGGCACCTTCTCCAATTCACCAGGACTATTTTCAAGGCTGATCTCCTACCAAGAGCTTACAGGCCACTTCAATCCAGGGGTCTCTTCAGCTGTCCTGATCATGATGCCTCTTCATCATCAAAATCACTCACAAAAACAATGACAAGCACACGAGCCTGGACTGGGCCCCCCTGAAGCTCTCTTTCGCAGTGAAAATCTCCGTGGCTCCTCAATCTGCATTTACATCCACTGACATAATTTGGACCCTGGTCTCCAACCTAGAACCTTCTTAATGAAAAATGAGTTGATGGAAATGAAGTAGAACAGACTAAGACATTATTTATCCTGTCCCAGTCCTGTGCCGGTGAACATTGGCTGTCAGGGTTCTAAACTGTATTCTCCTAGTTTACGTCCTTCTGGTGATTGGGAGATGATCAACAGCATCACTGAAGCTGGACATATAATTTACTGAACAGATCTCATCTTCTGTGTCCACACAATTTTCCAATTCTCTTTCAAAAAAGGAAATTAAATTAGTTTGGCCCAATTTATTGTTTCTGTTCCTTGCTTTTTAAGCATCTTTTTATTATTCTACAAGCCTGCAGAAACTGATTATTTAATAATCTTTACTGGTACCTACCTAGGTGACAAAGTTAAACTAGCTGATCTTGAAATCCTTGATACGATGTACGCTTTTCCTCCAGTCCTCTGGGACCACAGTGCCCTTGCTGAGTTCTTAAAGATAATCACCAACAATTCAGAGCTGCCTCGACTAGTTCCTTAAATCCACTCAATTTTATCAGGCCCCGCTGAGCTGAACACACCTATTTCATATAAATAACCATTCACTTTTGGTTCACTCCTTGATCTCATTTGCATTTCAATCTCTCTGTTAGAATTAATTTTGTCATATAGCTAGGTATAGGTAATCTGTTCTGTGGAGAAAAGTGAAGCAAAAATGTCAATTATTTTCAGCCTTTTCTGCAATAACCCCTTTTTTTGTTCTTCCCATTAAATGGTGGGCTGCTATGCATTCTCTTTTCCTTCTTTATATTTCTAGTGTATTTGCAGAACATTTTCTTGTTAGCTTGGTGATTTTAAATGTTGGATTAGAATTTGGACCTTTTGTGTTCAGTCTTTACTTTGGGAAGAATTTAAAGAGGAACAGGGAAAGAATCAAAGGGGGAAACCCAATGAGAAACTGAAGTCAAAAGAGAAGACAGGGCAGGAAAGGAACAGAGAAGACAGAACAGAGTGTCAAATAAAATAACAACTCAGTAACCGACAGTCACATTTTATCACATTCAGTTTAAAGATTTCTTCTGTAAGTGAAGACAAAAAAAGTTAATCTAGGAAAACCATACTAATGTTTTAAAATTGTTTCAATTTCTCAGGACACATGAAAGGGAAAAGGTGATGTGTGAATTTGAGTCACTCTGTCATCTTAAAAACTAGTAGCTGTGCTTTCCCGGAGCACCACATGAGTCACACAGGCCTTTTTCAGGTCTCCCAGCTGATGAAGTGGTAAAGGTCACTTTTCAAACACACTTGATGTTGGCAGTAACCCTTTGATACCTAGTACACTTGTTTAATCAATCTCTTTCAGAAGTGCACCTACAAAGACACAGCTAATAGAATTGGGTTATTGTTTTACCCTGTCCCAAAGCCTTTCAGAGTACCCCAGCAAAATCCCCACAAGCTTCACAGGTGCCAGGATTTGACCATGTCCTCTTCCAAAGAGAAAAAGGAGACAGATTCTCTGCTGATGCCTCTGAAGAAGGAATAGGAGTAGGTCCGTGGAGAGCACACAGTGCAGAACAGCCAGCTCAGGGATAACATTAACAGAAGGACTCTTTGCTATTTCACCTTTACAGGAATTTATTATTATTCACTGCCACAGGACTGCAGGGCACTTGTTGTTTTAAAGATGTTGAACTATAGTGACACGCTGTTTTTTTGACCACTGTAAGTGTGCTTAACACTGGATGCTGCAGAAGAGAGTGGATCTGCTGACGCTACCTGCAAATTTGTCAGCCCTGGAGAATGAATGAATGATCTGGTAGAGAATTATCCCTCCTCCTCCCTCCTTAATGACTCTTTGGCTTTTGTGAGTGTGTGCACAGGCAAAAGATATCTGTCTGGCAGGTTGTGAAAACCTGCGGGCACTTAGCATGCAGTGTTTGCAGTACACTCCTTGGATGGCTTTAGACCCTTTGATCTGACTTGACATTTCAAATTTATAGAATGATATTGAAATTTAACTGCCCAGAAGAAGCCTAGCAGACCAAGCTTTCTACACAGCAGACGTGGAACAAGTACAATGTGGATCATATTTAGAGCAAGGCTATTTGGGAGCTTGGATGTGGATCTAAACGTGGATCACATTTAGAGTAAGGCTATTTGGTAGTTGTTACTGGAAGTTCAGAAGACTTTCACTAGTCCATTAATTAATATTCTTTTGTATCATTCTTCCCTTAGGTTTCTTTCCTATTTAGAGCTATGGCTCTAAGCCTTGAACTTTGAAATCAACTCTTACTAATATAACAGACCAAGCACGTCAGATGGTTTAGATAAAAAACCAGAGGAACAGACCCAGGTCTAAGGAGTTAATGATTTTAGAAGGTGTGACCAGTGAGGAAGTGGGAGGGAGGGAGGGAGGAGTAGGTTAGTGGGTTCTGTGTTCAAGGAATTCCTCTTAAGGTATACATTTGTCCCTAAAAGGCACTGAGGTTTTGCAACAGTTTCTTCTTTTCATAATCAGAGTGACAAACAACTGCTGAAATAAGGCACTTTATAATGTTCTGACAGTATAACTAATCACTGACATAATTAACTCAAGGCCAGAGCTTCGTCACAGCAGATTTTTAAATCAAGAAGAAAATCATGTTCCAGCTCTCCATAGAAGTACATATGTGACGCAGGATCCTGTGGGTGATATCTTATGGCATCTGGCAGAGAGAATATTAGATTATTTAATCATAGTGTTTCTTTTCAGTCTTAGTATTTTCTCTTTCTGATTTCAATCAAGTTCCAGGAAAGCATCTCTATTTCAGAGAGCACTAAGCCTTATGCTTACACTGCAGAATGACTCCTGCTTAAATCCCGTGAACTCCACAGTGACATAAGTACATGCAAAAGAATTGGATTGGACCTAATTTACATTAAAGGTAGGATTCACCATGACAGTAAACTGAAAACTTTTTTTTCCTTTTTCCTGCATCATGCTGAAACACGGCATGATCATTAAGAGCAGCCTGACTTTGCACTTGTAATTTTGGCTCAGGCCTGCCCAGTCCAGATCCTGTGGGTTCTGGAAAGCCAAGGGTATGTTAGGATACTTACACAACCTCCACAGCTTTGATGTGGTTTAGTTTATTTATAACAGCTAGCTCTTGTGAATAATAATTCCTACTTCAAAGAATTCACAGCCAGCTTCAAGTTCTCTGCCCTACACTACTCACCCTCCAGAAAAACAGTCGGTTTATCAGTGCACTTTTCTACCACCTGTGTAGGGACCGTGCACGATGACAATACCGAGTCCTCCAGTTTGATTTGCTGCAGTTCGATCATTGCTCAGAACAATACCATCAACCAGGAAATTAATTCACTGGATTGTCGGCATTTTTAGATTTAAGTTTGAGTTCAGCCTGGCCTTTTGTCCTCTACTGTGTATTTTTAGAGGCTCTTGCTGCTGGCATTGGTGAAATATTTACAAATGAATTCTTTGACTTCTGTTGGCATCCAAATGCTCTAGGTGGCAATTAAACCCCAAAATAGAGCAGTGACAAATTCGGAGTTGTGAAAAAAGTTTCTTTGCTTGGGACAATATTTTCACTTCAATCTAATCACTGAATTTCTATTGACATATACAGGAACTTTGCCCAAGGGCCCCTGAAGAGAAATGAACCATTTGTGCCAGTACTGCATAAACATTTTAAAAGCATTGTGTTTCACCAATATGATCTGAGTTTCTGTCCTAAGAGAAAGGCACTGAGTACTTGGAAAAGAAGCATCTGAAGGAAGAAATTCAAAGGGATTTTCCAGACCTTGGGTTTGTGGTTACGAAAACAGCATTTCAGGGTCAGAAGGCATCAGAAATGAAAAAAGCTTGTGTTTCTGGATTAAGCTGGATTTTTACATTAGTAACACGCACATCAGAACTGGCATTCACCTTCACTGTGGTCTTCTGAAGCTCTGCGTGGTGTGGAAAACCACATGTGGAGCCCTTTGTGGAACAATTAGCTCATCATTTCATCTTTTCAAGGATGTGCTTTAATCTATCTCACCGTCTCTTCCTAGGTCAGTAATTTCAGGCCCCTAGTCATTTTTACTGCTCTCCTGAATGCCTTCTAATTTCCAGTAGTGAGAACTTGATGCAATATGCCCAGTGCAGTTACAGAAAAGCCTCTATGAGCTACAAAGAGCTTCAATTAACTCTTTGGTCTTTAACTGCAATTCTGTGTTGCTTAATTTGCTGATAATATCAAACTGACAAATTATATGTCCCCCATTATCATAATGTCTGTGCTCCAACTATTTTCCACATGCTATATGAGAGCAACTAGCATGTTTCTGACACTTATTGTGTTGCTTTTTGTTCTGTATTTCTAGCCTATTTCTCTGTATTATATTTCTGGTTTCAACAACACGCAAAGAAGCTTTAATCTGTTTAAGAGCTGTATTAATCTGCTCCAGGTCATGCGAGTGATCATCTCATTACGAGAAAATCTGTCAGTTATAAGGAATTAAAGAAAAATGCATCTACCATCAAGGAACAAACCAAATCTGGATACAGTCTTGCAACAGCATACAGTTTGCCTAAAGAAGAGGAGGGCACCCTCACACAGGTGTCAACATCTGAATTCCCTTTACAGTTGACAGAAAGAAACGGGCACTTCCAGGGACAGCTTTGTCTGACCTGCTTTAGGCATCTATTCTGGCATGACATGCCATAAAGATGCTGTATTTTTTCACTGACTGCAAGGAGCAGAGGTTGTGTCTCCAGTGGGCAGTGCTCTACTGTGTAGGAGTCTCAAGCTAGGAGAGGTGAATCCCACTTTATCTATGTCCAGTTACAGTCCCATTCAGAGCCACGTACAGGTGCAACAGATGCCTAAAAAATTCTGACATCTGAAACAGAAAGGGGTGATAAATGAGTCAGATCAGGACTCCTTTCCTAAGATCTGCACAGACAGTGGGGAATTCTTACAACAACTAAGCAAGGCTCACAGAATAGGCTAATTACCAGCATCTCTGGCCCACTTTCACATTTTTATTGCTTGGATCATGAAGGCCTTTGAGCCAAACTCCTGCCTGCTATGTTGCGTTTGTACAAAATCTAGCACAATGAGCCCAGTTTGCCTAAGGACCCGCTGGGTGTTACTTAAGAAATAATACTATAATTAAAAGGAATTTTTTCTTTTTCTGAATGTTCTGGTGGCCAGGCACATTGTCCCTAGTGGATACTTGTCTGATCATATGATCAACAATGAACACCTTCTGTACATGTCCTTACTGCAATGAATATTAAATCATTTATTTAGCTGTAATTACTAAAGGCAAATTTCAGCTTCTGAAAGCTGAATAGTCTGAGCTACAGCTCAGGATGACTGAAAATAGTAGTTAGATATGTCCAACAAACCAAGAACCATAATACCTTCACACAGGTACTTTCTCTTTAATTAAAGAAGGCTCTTGTAAGCTACCATCATGCCTCACTCTCAGCCTCCTTAACTCAGAGATCATAGCAGAGCTGCGCTATACTGAGTGAAACATGTTGAAATGGAAAATGTTGTTCATTCAGAGCTGGTCTAGTACTGCCCATCTGTCAAGGTCATTAGCAGCTCTGCCTAAAGCCTCATTTGACAGCCACCTGAGCTGTGCAAGTCTAAGCACTGTAAGGCTCAGTGGAAATGATGAGATTTCACAAGCTATATTCAGCTTGTGAAGATACAAGCAGTCTCCTTCTGGACACACACAGGTCTCCCAAGCTGAGCAAGCTAGCTTGGGAGCCAGGGTTGACCTGACCACTCTGTGACATGTTCCCAAAATAACAGAACAAAAACCAGCAGGTCAGAATGATAGCCATGAGACTGTTTCAACACATACAAAGTTTTTTACCACCTTGGGTTCCAGATTCAGTATTTCTTATTTCAGGAACACGCAGTAATAAATAGTGAGAGAAAGCACTGGTTTTTTACAAGACAAATAGTCCCAAAGGAACATGCAGGACAGGTTTTTCTTTCCCATCTCTTGCGAAAGAACTGGCTTCATCCTCATTTTTCATTCATTTGTCCTACTTCTTGCAGCAGCATCTTTGTTGAGTCTTTTAAAAGATGGCACTGGCCTCTATTTACAGTCCTGAGCTTTCCTCAGTCATCCTTAGGGATGACTCTGTACCCCAGAAAAATGGGAAGTCTCCCTGGACTGGGCACACTGGAGATGGTGGCAAGGTTTGTTGTGGTCCAGGCTCTTCTCACATACAAAATGCTGTCAGGAACTAGCCCCCACTGTAAATTCCTGCCTCCTTGAGACACAGAGGATGAAAATTCTGTGTTTAAACAATCCTGAGCATCCCCTAAGAACAGGAGACTGGAAGGATCTCCTGAGCCAAGTCTCATCCCCAGCTGCCGCATATCATGGAGTTCAGTTCACAAGCTGATCATATTTCAGCTTAAAAAATAACAGGAGGGATTTTTGTCCTCATTACCACTACTGGAGGGTTTTCCAAAATCTCCCTGTAGCAACAATTATAAGCATTCTTCTAACTTCCAGCCCAGACTTTTTCATAAGGAGTCGGTCCTAATTGGTCTTCTAGTTATATCCCTCAGATTAATTCATTCTGATCTTTCCCTGGTGTTCACCCGTTGGTGTATTTATAGCTAGCAGCCACATCCCTTCTCACTCTTCCTTCTGTAAGACCAGACAAGCCCCCAGCTCAGTCAGACTCTTTTCAAATGATGAACTCTTCCTTCTGTCTGTCACGACCTCTTTCTGTGACTCCTGCAGTATAAATTCATCTTCCTTTTATAATGGATGATGAGAACTGTGCAGTATGCAGCACAAATTCACGCTTTCCTGATGGAAATACCTTTCTTGAGATCCTCCAGGACTGCCTTTGTGTTCTTCACAGCTGCATCATTTTTGTGGCTTATGCTCAGCTTTTATCTGACAGTTACGAGCCTTTCTTCTCCTTAGTTCTTTCCTGCTGATGAGCTCTCAGCTTATAACAGAAATCCATTTTATTATTCCCTAAAGCCCCTGCTGTAACAAAGTAATTAAGATGCTAATTCCTATTTAGATGGCTTCTAACATCCCACTGAAATCAGTAGGAATCAACTGATGCTACCATGCTCCCACTGAAATCAGTGGGAATGAGGTTTTGTAGTACACAATAGACTAAGTTATCAACTTTGCTTTAAGATGTTTACAATGGAAACATTGTCAGCAGGAGATCAGGTACCATGAGCCTTAATAGTTCTAATAATTATTCCTGAAGTAATAAATTCAAAGTTGTCTTTAGAGACCTACTAATGAATTCAGAAAACAAAATGAGTATGCACACTGATTAGACAGCATCCGTCCTTTTAAAAAGGTTTACTAACTGAGCAGCCTTGTGCTGTATCTTCTGCTTGTTGAGGGGAAAAATGCTGATGCAAGGACAGAAAAAACGGCAAAAGACTAATGAGAATAGTTCTATCTTTTCTCAATGAGTCACAAGGGCCAAGTGGAACTGCATTGAAAAGAAAATGGTCCCTCTTAGCCTGCTGGACCCCTTAATCAGTATTGGTACACATAGTATTATTTGAGTCTCAGGAGTTCCTTTGAGGAAATCTTGCAAAAGAGTCTTTGCAGAGAGGATGAGTTTTGTTTATTGTGTTCTCTGCATCACAATTTGTGGCATTATCCAAACCTACCATATGTTTTTCTGAGTGTAACAGTCTAGCCTTGCCATATTGTTAAATTATTACAGGATGACACTGCTTGAGATATCACTTGAGAAAATAAAGCACAAGAAGAAAAGAAAATTCTCTCACGCAAAAATAACAATAATTTAGGATTGAGTTATTACCAAACAAACTAAAATCAGGCAATTATTTCTTGGAACTAGACTGTAAGAATATTTCTGATCATTGGGTACTGCAAAGGAATAGAAGTGTGCACTTTACTTCCTGCTTTATAGACATTAAATAATGTAGTAAACTAGAGCTGTGAAACAAGATTGTATTATAATAACTGCATGACTACTCAGAAGCAAAGGCAAGTTAATTTTCTTCCAAGATACTTAGTTTCTTGGAATTTTACCAATGATGACTGAATTTTCTTAGAATGTCAGAGATATGTCCTTCTTGCGGAAATGGGTATAAGAAATGGGAAACCAGAACCACTGGGAGTGGTTTATTGTGGCAGCCCATTGCAGGGACAGGGAGAGGCTGCAACGTGCAGAGCAGTAGTTTGGCTGCAGCTCCTCCTCACTGCGCAGTGCTGAGCCCTAGGTCTGCCAAAACCACCACGCTATTCACACTTCTGTTAAATAAGGAAGATTCAGTTCTAACATCTATATTCTTTATCTTACCATGCAAAAGTTCCAAAATAATTGAAAACGTCTAGCTGTAGCAAGATTTCCCTGACACAAGCATTTTGGAAGAAATCTGCAATACTACCTTACAAGAAGCCCCAAGCCATACATGAAGAGTGACAGAAGGAAGTAGTGGAGATGTGTCCAAGACCTCAAGACATACACAGTGCAGCCTGAAGATACAGCTGAACATTTTCCACCCCATCAGGCTTTTTAGATTACCTCAGCCCTGAGAAAAGTCCAGATTTATAGTTTTAAAGGTAACTTCGAGAAGCTAGTGCTGTACATTGAAGAAGCATCATGAATACACTTAACCTTAGGGTAGTGAATATTAAATTAATAGAAGACAGTGAGATGCTCAGGTACTACGTATAAAGCTGATCAGGGAAGAAGATGCTTGGATGTGTAAGTAGCAAACGCATGTTGACAGAAATATTCCCTTCCTATAGATTAACAGTCAGATTGCAAGACTGGGAGGCAGTGGGTCCACCAGGATCCTGCGGGGTGGCACAGGCCATTGTGTTCTTCCCAAAAACTGGACTAAGCATATGCTTAACAGAGATAGCTCATATCCTTGTAAACACTTCAAGCAAGGGCGAGTTCAGCACCTTTGCTGGTAGCTGCTCCAAGGTTTATTTAGTCTCAAAACTAGGACATCACCATTTTTTTCTAATTTGTAACTCAGCATGTCACAACATCATAGAAGTCAAGGCTGGGAGGGACCCTGAGAGGTCTCTTGGTTCATCTTATTCCAGGAACGGATGACCTAAACTGCTGATGCATTTGATGTCTGCTCTTAACAGTCTCCGGGGATGCAGATAGGACCGACCAAATCCCTCATACCCACTTTCTCTTGAACGACTTGAATAGATTGTGCTCTTCAGTCCTTCTAAATGAAGGGTCATTTTCTAACTCATTTAATGTTTTGACCTCTTCTGGACTTTTTCTCTTTTTTCCATATCCGTCCGGAAGGATGGTCAGCTCAGTTGGACACAATATTTTGTTAATGAACCACCCAATGTTGTGTCCAAAGAAAGTATCATTCTCCTACAAAAGTACTCTCCTTTTTCACATATGCCCTGTGGAGGCATTCGTTTTCTTTCCTTTCTGTCCTTGTGCCTTGATTAGGCCATACAAGACTTAATCTTCTGGATGAAAACTAAAACAGTTGACATTTCCAAACATCCTCCTCAAAACATGTGTTAACAGCAAATATTTATTATCAACTGCTACATCAGTGATGAAAACATCACATGGTATCAGATTAAGAGCCGGTGTCCAGACAAGTCCTGTATGAATGCCTGCACTCAGGAGCAGCTACATTAATACATTAATAGCTCCATTTCAAGGTCTGTCAATGAGCCGATTTTTCATCCATCTATTTTGTGCCCTGTTGATTCTTTTTAATGCAAAATTTTAATCAGTGTGTCAGGCAGCAGTAAGTGAAGCACCTTGGAGAAATCCAAAGGTATCACCTGAGCACAGGTGTCTTGATCATCCAAACCTATAATCTTAATCAGAAAGAGAAAACGGACTTGGTTAACAAGATGGACCTTCAGTTAACACCATTTTGCCTGGCATCAATTACCTTCCTAAGCTCTAGCTCTTCGTTGACCAAGTCCTGAATTCACTGACCCACTGTCTCGCCCATAAGGAACAGCGGGCTGACTGATCTTCTCTGGTTTATCCTTTTTCTCTCTAACCTTAAGAATCACAAGAAGATTCTCTGATGATATGGTGTTGGTGTTTACCAGGATTAATTACCAACTAACCACAGAGGGCTAGAGTAATACTCATCTGAGCCCTTCTTGGCTCTTAAATATAAATTATTTTCTCAATTTGTTTATTTGAAGAAATTGGGTAGTAAATGTCGCTTCATAACTTCTGACATGAATAGTAAAAATTATTTTTAATCCACAACATGACTGGGGCTGGGGTTTTCTTCTTTGTTTTGTGTCCTTCAAATACAGAACAAGAATATTTGCTGAACATTTTTGCATTGCTATTTAAGATTTTGTATTTACTTTATTACATGATTTTATATCTGTATCCAGTAAATGAATTCTACCTAACCTTAGCTTCTTTTTCCTCTCCTAAAATGTTTGTTCTTATTGCCTCTAATTCTGGAAATTTTTGCTATTCCACTGATTCTTTACCTTTTTCTATCAGCCACTTCTATTTTAAAACTTGTAACTTATTAACTCCCATTTCTTTCCTGTTCTTTACATTTGGGAAATGTTTATGCTTCGCAGGTGCTTATTTGTACAGGATGTCTCTTTTTTCAAAAAAAACCACTTTCTTGTGTTTAGAGGATCATGATTTTATGGACCATCAGGAATATTCAGATTTTACAGTGTTAATTAAGATATGCCATTTATGTTCCCACGTTGCAAACAGATGTTTAAGGAGAAGACAGTTGTGCTATCCAATGAAAACTGGGCAGAAGTGGTAACTGCTAAACATCTTACTCTTTAGTATTTCAAGTCTGTAAGTATTCAAGCATTCTCTCTGATGTAGAATCACATATGGCCCCACAATGGTAACAGGAATTGTGATGACAAATGTCTCATCTTTTTCCTTTCCCTTCCAGCATTGCCAAACTGAAAAGATCCTCCTTACATTTCTCACCTATCTTCCCCAGCAGCTTGCTTCTCTGTTACTAAGAGACAACTCTGTTCGCATCTGCAATGTCTCCTAGGATTCGTGCAATCAAGCTTCTTATGATGTCACCAGTTCCAGTGCAGACCACTGCCAGGGGACTGTCCCTCCATTACTCCGTATCTCGTCTGTAGTTAATAAAAGTTTCCCCTCTTTCTCCTGGAAAGTAGCTGCATTATTCTACTCTTCCCCCCCTGCAGCAGACCTGCTCAATCTTCCTAAGATTTCTCTCTTCTGGCCAACCCTAGCTACTTTCTGGTTTGCCCAGTTTGAATTGGAGAGAAGTTATGTTCATTCCCATGTTTTTGAACCTGTAGTCTAGGCAGTTCTTACATATTTTTCTCCTCTATCTAACTACATAGAGACACCATTTCCACTTCTTTCCTTTTCCAAGCTGTTTCTTATTGCCTGTTCTTGTGATACAACTTCCATTTCTGTGATAGGATGCGCTGTGCTATTACCTGGATCTGGGTGTCAAGGAAGTCATCTCTACTCCTGACACTTACAAAGATGATCAGCTACTCCTTGAGAACATATTTCTTCGATACCTTACAGGTAAAGACTCTTCCTGTTCAGGCAGCAACATCCAAGGCATGTCACAACCATTGATTTCTCTACCAACACTTTATAGTGAATTAAACTTGTACCTAGAAAGCAAGACCACTGATCTTTCTTCCTAAAGAAAAATGTACTTCTTAGAGAAGGTTAGCTGAGTTTGTTTCACTATAGAATTCATTATTTCCGGATATCCAGACAGGTAAATTACCCAGTTTCCCTCAGTTTAGCTGAGATGTATTTTGTAAATGTTATGAAGTAGAAGACTATCTTAATATTTGAGTATACCATGGCGTCTATATAAACAACATCCAATGGGGGAGAAGAGAAAGAAGAGCACTCTCATTTCCATTCAAGATGCAGCCTTATCATCCTTGCATACAAAAACTTCATATATTTTCAGCATATAGATACAGGATCAAAAGAGGGAGTGCACAGTAAAATTTCCTACCAAAAGATGTCATGTTAAAAGCTGTCTTTTGAGTCTCTCATTCTTTTGTGTAAATTGCAGATCACACAAATTATAGTGTCACAGAGATCTGCTTCTCAAATCTGGACTTCTGAGACGAGAAAAAGGAGATGCAGAAGCTAGGTCATGCAATTTCAGAGCCTGTAAATGTCAACAAAACTCCATAGTCTGGGGTGATTAACATTCAAGTGCAGCAGTTGCTGCAAGTAAAATCTTTTCTTTTGTTCCAAAGCCTTAAGGCTTTAGCCATAAAACTGTCTGTTCAGTAATTATTAATGCTGGATTGGGTTGCTTCTTATTGTTTGGGGGGTTCTCCACACAATTATCAAAATGGTGCAATTCATACATTGATTTTTCAATATCTAGTTTACCCTTCATTGCGTAAGAATGAAATGAGCAGTGATGATCCTATCTGAGTGCATCATTGAGTTTTTCTGAGTCTTGGATGAAAACATCTGGCTACTGAAGTCTTAGGTCTTTGCAAGTGTCTGCACCATCAGGTTTCTGTGCTCTTCTCTGTCAGGATGAGGGAACACAGAAGAGCAGAGTGAATTTTACTGCACCTCAAAACCTTGATCCCTCCGTAATAAGGAAAGTAAAGGGATGAAATCCCCTTCTGCCTGGATTAGCTGGGGAGGGCAGGCTGCTACAGTTCCTCAAGAGCTGTTTTCTAGAATAGAAGGTCAGGTCCACAACCATGGGCCACGAAACAGGTTAGGTGGAACTGTAATTATTTCCGTGTGTGTAGCGAAGGAGAGATGAATCCAAAACTCCTCCAAGTGCAACTTGTTTTTCAATGCCTATCCACCAGGGTGAGCAACTTCATTCACTGGTAGATCAATGTACCTTGCTGGAAAGGCACCAGCATAGGAAAGGGGCTGCAGTGCAAGAACAAGTCTGGTCCTGTTTGTTCAGTTTTCTGTAGACATTTTGAGCATGGAGCGCCTTCAAGAATGGACACTAAAGCAGCAGGTTATTGCTTGGCATGCTCTGCCATGTGCAATTTACTCTTTCTTGGAATTCCTCTGAGTCTTTCTTGCCCTGCCTTGAAGGAGTGTATACAGCTAATTTATTACCACACCTGCTGTCCCCAAGGTGTGTTTCAGAATGACCTCTCTTTGACTCTGTGTTATTACCATTCCCTCCCATAACCATCTGAAGCATATCCCCTTCCTGCTTTTTTCCCGTCTGAATATCAACGGGCTGGGGAAGCAGAGTTTAATTACAATTTCACTGGTTTTATTATGTTATGGCATTGAATCCCAGGGCTTGGCTATAAGGTGAGCTTTATATAAGCTATAATATCCAACTTTTCTTATGTACCATGAATTTTAAGCCTCCCTTACTGATTTTTTATTATTTATTATTTCATCATGGTATATGAATTATTTAATTCTCCTAAACTCTAGCAAGTATGAAAAAATGCTATGAAACAATAAAGATCTAGACTTGCTTCCACTGAAGACAAAGACTCATCCCCTGGCAATTTCAGTGGAAGCTACGTTAACTTGTAGGATTGTTTAAATGGAAGTTTCCTCATTATCATGGTGACTTACAATGTTATCTACAGACTCGGCTTTCAAGACCCATGCAGACACACAAACAACGTTCTGGTGCAACTCTTAAAATCAATTCCTGCCACCACAGGGTCTTGCAGCATTGTGGGAACATCACCTTCTCCAGTCATCTCTGATTTGGTTCCCCAAACTCTAGCTTAGCTGTAGCCTGACGTCTTAGAGAGGGCATTGGTAGGATATATATGGTCTAAGTATAGAACTTACATGCTGTGAAGGTCTATTTTGACTTTAAGCCTGAAGTAGGTATGCAAGATCATTCCTCAGGACTGCCATAGATAGTATTTGTCCAGGAAGCAGTCACTGTTTGGGAAGGGTCCAAGCTCTGCCAAAGGAGTGAGTGCCAGAAGGAACATTTATGCATCTCCTGGAAGGCATCTGCATCTAAGGGAACAGATTCTAACCTTCTAGCCAAAGGATCAAAAAAAAAACCTCTGCAAAGCTCATCTCAGAAGCTCACTTCCCTTCAGCAGCAGCTGTCTTTGAGAGGGATGGAGATGCTGGCGGATGGAGATGCTGCCCATGCCATGCTCCTGTCTTCTGTTGCTATGGTAATCCTGAAGTTTTTTTAGGACAGAGCTATACAAGTTTCATTATTTACATGAGGTTGCTCTCTTTGTTTCCTTCTACTCGTCTTGCTTATTTCCTACTCTCCCCATTCCCGTGGACTGCCTGTACACATCATTAAATGATTAACACTCCTTTGTATTATGCACCTGGGAGAGCAGTGCAAACATCAGTCTTAAAATGCAATTTGGAAGTACAGAAATTCCTCTCTGATTTGAAATTAAGCAGGGGAAATGCTCAAACCTGATATCACATTTTTCAGTGCATTTACATTTCTATATGTCGCTCACAGCAAATAATTTTTAAAACTTAATTTGCATTTCAATTTTTGTCATTCTGTGCTTACTTTCTGTATTTCTCTCCACATAAAGAGTGAAAGTAGACTGTGAAACTTACAGGAAGCTAACAAATCTGGCTCTTCTTTTCTAGCAAGGTGATGCAGTGTTTGGCTTACAAACCCAGCAAGGGAATAATTCCAATCAAAATTGTTTTCATTGGAATGCTTAAATACAGAAACATTTCTATTGATTGAATCTTCATTTCACAGAACTTAAATTCAGGTCTAACCTGACTTGTTGGTGTATTTTCTGAAAAATCCTTCTGCGTATATTTTCTTCCCAGCCTACAGACCCTGCATCTGATTAACCCTAAAACAGAAAGTTTTAAGTAAAATTATTGAGGTTTATCTGGGGACAGAAGGATGCCATACTACTTTTGAATCTAGTGATAGGCTTTAACACTTCTACAAAGAAATAAATTCAAGCAAGAAAAATATCCCAAAATACATGAGAAAACAAGAATTTGGGAGATATATTGGGGACAAACCTGAAACAAGAAAGCTCTGTTTTCTTCTAGCTAGTTGGAAGTGGAATAAGAATTTTTCAGGTTTTTCATCTCCTCTGGGCTGGAGTTAACCTAAATTTCGAAGTTCTTTAAATCTAAAAAAAATGTAGGAGAAAATCCAAAATTGGCCCTGTGGACTGACTTCCTTCCATTAGACTATATTTTTTGTAAAACAGAAAGCTTAGCTTGATTATTTTCATGTCCAAAAACAACAGAGAATGCTTCCAAATGTAGACATACGGATTTAGTGTACTTCCACTGAAAACATGTGTAAATCTCCAGCTACCTTTCTTTGCCTGGAGGAATATTCCTTATTCTTCTTAGCCCTTGAAATCAACTACAACAACGAAAAAGGATGATTTCCGACAATTAAGAATTGCTTGTGATGGAAAAATGTAACTAGGAGGTCATCTCAAAGGAATATCTTTAACTATTTTTGTGATGTTTTCTCAGCTCCAGAATGACTCTCAGTTAGACTCCCACAGAAATAACGCTTGCCCCTTGTGACATTGAACATATCTCTACAACATATTGCTTCAATGTCTTGGTTTTGCTTGGGGCTTTTTTAAACTCTTCCAGGTGAACTTCCAGCAACAGTCCTTGTGTTGGAAAAACGGGGCAGGGCTGAGCACTGGATCTCTGGAACTCACTGTTGCTAAGTATATATTCTTGGACGATTTGAAACAATCACATCAGTACTGCCACTAGCATGGAATCAGAGCCTAGCTGTTGTTTGACAGAGAAGAAATCTCTTTTTCTGATTACCTATCAGTAATTAATCACAGGGTATTTCAGAGCAAGAGAAAGAGGCAAGTGGAAGTTTCCCCTGTCACCCAGTTTGGAATGAGTAGGGGATCCTGACTCAACACTTCTTGGTATCTTCTACAATAGATCAAGCCACAGTCTGAGATTTTTATCTCAAAACTTCTGTGCACCATATTAATAATTATTACACATGTATATACCCCAGTGGTATGGTATGGCAGTTCGTCTTCTGGACCTGAACCCAGGGAGCTCTGATGGGATGCACAAGGGGATCTGATCTCTCACGAGACATGAGTGAGATCACTTCCATGTTTTTGGCCACCTGAAGGTGAGAAGACTAATCCCCTCTCCCTGCTCCCAAAGTGCAGGCAGAAGGTACCATGTGGCTTGAGTTGGCTGGCATCCATAGGGCTGCTGGGAGGCTTTGGACCCCGCTTGCTTGGCAGGCATCTACTTAACCGAGTGCCAGTTCAGTGCTCTGTAATGCAGCCCGGAGCAAATCTCCAAGTCTGAGCTCTGCTGTGAAAACACTGATTGAGAAACAGAAGCAAAAGATGAGGTCCCTGTAGGATTGAAGGAGGTAGCTGTAGAGATGAAGAGGTCATCCAGCGGTGAGACCACTTGTTCCAAGGGGGGAATCTGAGCTAAGCTCTTGACCTCCCACAGACTTCTAGTGTGAAGAAAAACTATATGGTCTACTTATGCTTTAGGTAACCATGTATAGCACAGTTGTAATTCTGTCTTCTTTGCTTGACAGAAGTGATGGGAAGATGAAATGGGGAGCTATGTCCATAGCACAGCAGTGACAGCCATGAAAGCATGTAGGATCTGAGGCCTTGGATGGAACACATGTCTGGATCTTCTGTGAAACCGGAGGGAGCTATCATGAGTCAGCGGTCTGCCAGGCCAACACTTGTCACAGGAGAGGAACTAGGATGCAAAATGATGATTTTTCACATTCACACAGCAACTTCAGAAAATTATAATAATATTAGTAACAACCATTCGCTGCACTGTTACACCCAAATAACTAATGCAAAGCTCAGATAAATGTCAGATCTCCTCCACTGTCACTAAAGAGATTGTGCAATGCTGACAGTCAGAAACAAACCATTTAGGGGAATGAGAAAGATTCAATGTCAGGGAGACAGAAATAGCTGGTCCCCTCACAATTTCACCCTTAAGAAACACTTTCTTAAAGGATGAGACTGTGGATGGAAGGAAGTGAAGGAAGGTTATGAATTGTGCCATAGAAGCTCCTTGTTAGAGAGAGCTCTAGATAAATATAAATGTTGTAAAAGATTATTTTTTTGCTCAGCATCAGCAAAAAGGCAACACTGTTCCATGAAAAATGTCACAAGGAATGATGCTGTAACTGTGGAGAAACTCAAAGTTAAATTGTTTGTTTATTTATACTAGAATGAGCAGTATGCACAGTTTCCATCATGTTCACACTTGCATCAGAGACCTTGTCAAGTGTTGGTGTGTTTAACCCCATGAAATCCTTCACTAGGTTTAGGTACAGTTGGAGGACAGAGTTTCTAGGACAGCCAACTGCAAAGAACAACAAACATCCCAGTTAAAAGGCAACCATGGCCCAGCTGCCTTCCATGCTTATGCCAAGATGCAGCACAGCCAGCCAAGGATGCAATACAGGCAGAGGGAACATAGGGACTACAAGGATCCATGGGTAATATCTTGCCCTGCTTAAGACACCAGCCTCGAAGCACACAAAGGAAGAGAAAAAGAAGAGGAGGATGGTGCATGTTCTTCAACCATACCTGGGGGCCCTTCATCCAACCCAGTTTATATCTTAGATAGACCCACCCATCTTGGACCTGCATTTCTTCACCACATACATCCACATTGCTCATCCTGCCCAAGGCTGCTAGGCAGTTTAGAGCAACCTCCGCCACGATAACTTAGACCATGAGCCATCACAGATGCTAGCATTCAGCCTTCCAGCCTCGTTAGAGCCTCATTTGGTGAGAGTTTAAGGGGGGGGCTGTTGAAAACTTAGAGTGTAATGAGAGAAAAGAAGACACAAGCAGAAGGCCACAAGTTATATTTGCTCTGCAACAGCCTTTCATCAGCTGTTCTGAAGGAATGTACACTAACTTAAGAGGGAGCAGCCAGGGTGGTCATGCTGAGAATGCAAAACGACATAGATGAAGTGTGGTTGAGCAGCCAGGCCCCATGCCTTGTCGTCTCAGGGGCTTCCTGGCACTGCATGCAACACTGGTGAGGGTTTTCTCAAGGGATTAACAGCTTTCCCACTGATAAATAATTTACATAAAAGCATCTTCCTTCCCTAAGTCTGGTTATTTTTAGGCAGAGACAAATACACACGCTTATCTATATAAATAATCAGAACCATATGGCTTAAGCATTCCAAACAGACCAGTTAAACCTACTTTCCAAGAGAGGGACTTCATGTGTGCATGTGTGTCTGTAAGTACGATTAGCACAGATGAACTGTATACTAGCCTGGCAGCCTCAGAGACCTGAGTACATGGCTGATCCACTACAGGCTCTACAGCCAGAGAAGCTTCCTACAGCACCATTGCAAAGGTGCCTCAGGCTCTATAAAGGAGGAGACAGGTCATTTTCTGTGACATATTCATACATGGTTGCATCTTGGGCCTGACCCAACATGTCCAGTAAGTACTGACATGAGTACAGAAATGAAGACAAATGCAGCTTGTCTTGGAGCTTCTAAAAAATCTGAGATAATCCAGGCCACCAAGGTGATGAGAGGGTTGGAGAACTTGACATATGATGAAAGGCTGAAGGAACTGGGTTTGTTCAGCCTTGAGAAGGGAAGGTTAGGACAAATCTAATCATAATCTTCTTTTATCTAAATGTATTTATAGAGAAGATGAAGGCACTTTCTTCACAAGTATGCACAGTGGCAAGACAAGAGACAATGGACACAATTGGCTTCAAGAGCAATTCCACCTGGATATAAAAAATATGCTTCACTGTGAGAATAATCATATATTGGAACAGGTTGCCCAAAGAAGCAGTGGAGTCTTCTTTGCTGGATATATTCAGGCTTGGCTTGGCAAGGGCATGAATAACCTAATCTAAAGCCTGCTTTTAGCAGAAGGTTGAACTAGATGGTCTCCAGAGGTCTCTTCCAGCCTAGACTTTTTTTATGATTCTGTGGTTCAGAGTTCTTCATGTAGGCGAACACGCCAAGTGCAATAAGTAAAAAGATTAAGTCCCCTAAATCCATCAGTTGGGCTCAGATGGTCAAGTAGTGGCCTTTTCTTAGTGCTCTGAGTTCTTCAGGCCCAAAGGGTTTGACAATCTGAGGGAACTGCAGGTGCATGCAAATAGGAATGAGTTCCCATATTTAAGAAAGGTGCACACAAAGTGGCTCAGATCAGTTTATTTTTGACCATGTTTTGCAACAGAGCTAGTCCTGAGGCCCTATTTGTCAGACAAGTCCCAGTGCAGAAGGCCCTGTAGCCCCAACAGACCGACCGTATCAGTATCAAATGAAGAAAGGATAAGCAAGATCAGTCCCCATGTTTCTATGGGAGACAGTGTTTTCCTTTTGCTGCAAATACCCAGCAATTTCCATAATTCATCTGTGACTTCCACTCCCATTCTGCCATGTGGCAGGTCTGTACTGAGCTCTGGGATATAAATCTCCACACAGCCAGCAGGAATCATGCAGCAACCTACACATGGGAGCTGAGGAGACGAACATATACTCCAGGAGAGCTTGTTTAATTTTAGGGCTTAAGAGCCTACTAAAAATCTGTTGAAGAAAATAAAGACAGAGTCCCGTGGTGACAGCTAATGCTGTAAGTAAGAACACAGATGCATGTATGTGTGGAGCAGATTAGTTGAGAGAGCACTGCCAAAATCAGTTGGCGTATAATTTTCAGGTCATAAAACTGTTTTTAATAGTAGGGCAGAAGCAGGCTAACATTGCTTCTCTGTTTACTTGTTTGTTTTAATTCCTAATCCCAGGAAGCAGTCACTTTGAGTGTTTCACACTGTACATATGTTGTCAGTGAGTCTAAAAATTAAGAACCTCCACTGGGGAGTGTGCTCCCCAGCCTCCAGCTCTCCTTGGCCAGCTGAGATTTTCCCTCATGTGGGGAGCTCTTTGATGGGTAGTATAATAGGGCTCAGAGGGGTACTAATCCCCTGGGGTTTGGGAGGGTTGTGCAGAGAGTATGAAAGGCCATGCTGAAGCAGACTCCAGCAGCTCTCAGCCAACAGCCACTTTGGCACCCTTCCCAGCCAGTGTAGGTTATTCCAATCTCTGGAGTATTCCTAGCTCTGAAGAGGGTAGGAGTATAAGAGGGGAAGAGAGAAAGAGAGCAAGTAGGCTGAAGCATCTGTAACTCCCTCAGTAAAAGTACAGTCCCAGCCTTCCCTTTATACATACATACATACATGCACATGCACAATCATCCTTGGCCTCTCATGACCAGAAGCAATGGAGTCCTAGGTGAGGAAGACTGCTGGCAAACACAGAGGTGATAAACTAGAAAAGCAGATTTCCAGTGGCTGTCAGGTCCCCAAACTCAATAGAAGATTATTGATTTGTGCTTACATTGGGGGCTATAAAGCTAATACAAGTGGGGTAACCAGCAGAGGTGGGATGCCCCTGAAAGAGTCCTCTCAGAGATCAAGAGGACTTTAGAGACTTGATCATTGTTTCCAGCAAGGGGTAGTGGTATATTTAGAGACACCAAAAGTTAACGGATGACCAGACATCAGTATTGCTAGTGCAGCCGTACAGAGTGGCAAAACATTGAAGACAATGATGTGACTCATCACTATGTTTTCCTTCACCTCACAGTAAATTAGACACATAACAGTTCTCCTTTTCCCTAGCTCTCCTCTGGTCTTTTCAATTTCATCCACATGATTGCAAACTCCAGTCCTTTTGACATGTACTGAAGGAGAGAGAAAATAAAACACACACGTTCCTTAAATTCATTACTTTAAAGCTATTTACCTCTGATATTATTACCTGACCAGAGTAATGTGGGGGCTTTCTGTCACGGCAGCGTTTGTCATTGCTCTGGCTTCAGCCTCTTGCTTTTTGTTGTTTTTTTTAAAGGACTGGTTTCTCTTCTAAACAAATGCTTAGTTTTAAATCAGTGTTTAGCCCCATTACTCATCTAAGTATCCATTATCTCTCAGTTCGCTGATATTTATTCATTCACATTTGATCAAATTGTGTTCTTCATCTGCTCTTCACAGCTTCCACACTTTGACTCTTGTCCCTGGTGTACCCAGCTGCTTTTCTGCCTATAAAATTTCTCTATAGGCATTTTATTTTTTGCTTCATGTGTAGTTAGGAGCAGGAGATGAATCCTCCTTTTGAGTAATTGCTTTAATATTCATCCCCTTTTGTGGCTTTTCTTGTGCATTACTTGCTTTTTGTACACGTGGCATTTGTTTAAGGAGGTACTAATTTCTTCCTCTGATGTGGGTGTTTTAAATGACAGGTGTTAATAAGGTTTGATCTGTGACTTTTACTTTATTCAACTTCAGGGTTTTTCTTCTCACTTTAGCTGTCTCTTTAACACCTTTGATAGATGATGTACAACTGCATACCAAGGCATATCAGAGAGGTCTCACTGATATTTATATGTTTAGGATGTACTCCACTCACTCTCCCTGTGAACTAATCTTTTGACTAAAGAGCTTTTCTTTTTATGCTCATACTTTCATGGTTCTGCCTTGATTTCCAAAGAAAACACATCCAGTCCTTCCCAAGGGGCCTTTTGAAAAGGCAGGACAAATTAGAGTCCCAAGAAAAGCAGTATGACAAAGAAATATCCACATGTTTGCTTAACCCTTGCTCTCCCCGCAGAAATTAGATTTTATTTTTTATGAGACTGAGGTTTTTCAATAGTTACTGACAAGGATTTCCTTCCCAAAAAACCTTCTCTCAGGTTGAGACCTAGCTCTGGTGACAATGACTCACCTGCTACAAATTCCTGACTGGAGACAAGCCAACCATCAACCTTGTTCAGAGTCATTGCAGAAAACAACGGGCAGAATGTAACTTTGCATTTGGGAGCCCCACAGACTCCAGCTTTTCCTGCATTTGATGTATTATCCACACAAAATTGCAGGGAGCTACTGTGAGATTTCAACTGCAAGAGTGGTGCTGCATCAAGTTCTTGGAGTGAAAAGTGATGTTTCCTTTAGAAGGGGCAGCACGATCTTGTCAAGGGGTTGGTGCTAATAGCGTCAACTTAGATCCTGTTCCCATTTCCATAAGATGCTTCTTCTGCTAGCTTAATTGTTATCTTCAATTATGCCTTGGCTAGTATCAGGGCTTCAGTGTAGCTGTCTGCGGCTGGGCTGTTTACCCTCTTTCTGTAGTCAGTGGAAAGAAATTGGAATTTCCACAGAGCACTTCATTGCATCTGGGAATAGGTGTCAAAGCTGGAAAGTGAACCTATCAAGACACAAGGACTAGCCCTGATGTTGATCTCTGTGTGGTGTAAGATAAGTGCTACATTCAAATTCAGGTGACAAGAACCCCAACCTTGCCTTCTTTTCAATGACATTTTGCGATGCTTTTTATCTTCCCACGATGCTTGCTTGGCACAGCAGAGCACAAGGATCTGCTTAGCCTCACAGCTCTCTGTAGACATACTACTCTGGGCTCACTTTATCTGCTTATTGCTGACTATCTGCCCAAATTTAAACATAATGGTAAAGCTTTGAAAAAAAACTTTAAAATCTCCATCCATCAACACCCCTAAATCCTGTTGGATTCTGTGGTAAAGTTCCTAAATAGGCATTGAGTTGTTCAGTGTTTATCCTACTTGAGAAGAAAAGGTCTATATTATCCACAAGACCTCAACTTCTGCATTTTGGGATGCTCATGAAAAGTTCTGAGAGAACAAGAAACTTGCCCACCATGAAAGTCCACCAGTATGAGGGCTTTATCAATGGCCAAGCCATGTCTCTGCACCCTTCAGTATCTGAGGGGAAATGGACACTTGCTATTTGCCAGTGCTAGTACAAATCTCACATTATTGTCCTCACTAAGCAACAGGTCATTAAGGTAATAACAGTAATTTAAAACTATAATTATCTCACCTGCAGAGAGAGAGAGAACAAATTATGGAAGAGTCATTCATTTACTTCTTACTCAGCAAGGTGTCCTAAGACTACAGAATGTGCCATCCTGAAGAGTCCCATTTCCAGTGAATAGGAACCCACACCACAAGAAGTCACATTAACATCCATAGCAAAGAGGTCAATGAATTTACTTTGATCCAGGGTACCAGCTGGAAATGGCAGAGGATCTTTCCACAGTACTATGTCCTGCAGCACCATTACTTATCTTCCATATGCTGTAGGTAGAAACAGAAAACGTCAGTCTCCAATTGCCCTACAGCCAATAAATGTCACACAGGATTTTTTTTTTTTTAAATAACCATTTACATTTAATTTGTAGCTGTTGAAATTCACCTGTATTTATGTATAGCATGATTTCTGGATGATTTTGTCAGACCTGCCCTGAGTTAGTCATGTGTTTTGTTGTCAATGGGTACGTTTCTCTCCTCAGATTTTCACTGGATTAAATACACATTTTTATTGACTGCTGGAAATTCCTCATTGTAGCTGTGTACTGAGGGGAGAAAAAATCTGCAGTCAAAGAGAATAAAACCCTTGCAAACTCAGTTCTCTGCCACCCTGTACTAAATGTGGCTGTTCACTGCTGTGCTAAGCAGATGTAAAACAACAGGCATAAGCAGCCACTTTGCAGTCATGTAAGTGACCCTACAGGGTGCCAGGCATCAAGGAGGTGAGTCCTTGTAGCAGAGAATCTACAGATTATGGAAGAAAATGGACTTTCTGCATGAATGTATTTTAAGTAGCTCTGTGTGTATATGTGTGCATAAATAGACAGAAAATAAACAGACTAGCCATGCCTCACCCCTTTGAAGCTGTGCCATCTGAGTCATCATGAAACTTGTTAAGAGCTCCATGGCACAAATGTTAACATGACCATGAAGAGATGTCGTTTTCCACTTCCCGCACCTGGAAAAGATTTCATAGTAATTGTCAGATGGGAGGTAATCAACAGAACTAATGTTGGCTGAGATGTCTTTCATCTCATCCCAAAGTAGACATCTCAGGTAGCTGAGATGAATCATGCCTGATCATTAGTTATGTAAAGACATTAAATACATAAAATTTGGATGACTCTCACCGTTGAAGTTGACATCTGAGTAAGAAATCTTCATGATCTCTGAAGAAAGCAGGAAAATATCCTCAGGGATTTGCTATTTCAGTTCTACCTAAAACAAACATAATTTGATTTGGTTCTTACTGATAGGCTAGAAAACAAAATAATTTTAGAGACCAGAATTTCCAAAGACAATAAAAGGAACTCCTATGGACATTGGTGGGTTTAGAACCAGGCCTACAAGAAGAGGCTGAAACAGATCTTTACATCAAATACCTACTTGAGGTAGAAGCAATGTCACACTTTTCATTTTTAGTCATCTGCCCCACAGACTTGCTGATTGCCCCCAGGCAGGAGGCCCCCATAAGGCTGCTTTACCCCTTTTCACACCTGCATTTGTTCCTGACCTGTTGCTGGACTTTCTCGGCTCTGCAGGTGTGGTGGACTGACCCTGTCTGGATATCAGGTGCCTATCAAAGCTGCCCTATCACTCCCTTCCTCAGCCAGACAGGGGAGACAAAATTCAGCAAAAGGCTTATGGATCGAGATAAGGACAGAGAGAGCTCACTCAGCAGTTACCATCACACACAAAACAGACTCGACTTTGGGAAATTAGTTTAATTTATTACCAATCAAATCAGAGTAGAGTAACGAGAAATAAAAAATAGATCTTAAAAACACCTTCCCACCCCTCCCTTCTTGGGCTTCACTTTACTCCTAATTTTCTCTACCTCCTTTCCCTGAGCAGCGCAGGGGGACAGGGAATGGGGGCTACACTCAGTTCATGACATGTTGTCTCTGGCTTTCCTTCCTCCTCAGGGGGAGGATGCCTCACACTCTTCCCTGCTCCAGAGTGGGGTCCCTCCCATGGGAGGCAGTCCTCCACGAACTTCTCCAACATGAATCCCTCCTATGGGCTGCAGTTCTCCACGAACTGCTCCAGCATGGGTCCCTTCCACGGGTTGCAGTCCTTCAGGAACAGACTACATCAGCGTGGGTCCCCTGTGGAGTCACAAGTCCTGCCAGCTAACCTGATCTGGCATGGACTCCTCTCTCCACGGGTCCACAGGTCTTGCCAGGAGCCTGCTCCAAGTGCAGGCTCCCCACAGGGTCACAGCCTCCTTCAAGCATCCACCTCCTCTAGTGTGGGGTACTCCATGGGCTGCAGGTGGATATCTGCTCCACCGTGGACCTCCATGGGCTGCAGGTGGACAGCCTGCCTCACCATGGTCTTCACCATGGTACAGGCTGCAGGTGAATCTCTGCTCTGGTGCCTGAAGGACCTCCTCCCCCTCCTTCTTCCCTGACCTTGGTGTCTGCAGGGTTGTGTCTCTCACATCATCTCATTCCTCTCTCTTCTCACTGCTGCTGGTCTTGCCCAGGTGTTGGGTTTTTTTTTTCCCTCTTTTCAAATATGTTATCACAGAGTCACTACCGCTGTTACTGACGGGCTCAGCCTTGGCCAGTGGCAGGTGCATTTTGGAGCCAGCTGGCACTGACTCTATCAGACAGAGGGGAAGCTTCTAGCAGCTTCTCACAGAAGCCACCCCAGTAGAACTTCCGCTATGAAAACCTTGCCACGCAAACCCAATAAAGTGGGCAGTGTGTGTCTGTGAATCTTTGGTGGACCAAGACCACTTTGCCATAAACATGTTGGACTTGTTTCTAAAACCAGTTTAAATTTGCTAGTTACAGTTCTTCACAAGGGGAGGTGCAAAAGGGTTATGTGGGAGTGAGAGCAGAAAGGGACAGACATACCTTGAGCAGGCATTGCTGCCAGTGCTTCACCTTGGGCAATCAAAACTTAAGAGTTTTGATCATGTAGTGGGAGTCTCACATGCTTGATGGTCTGATCACCCCTACTCAGAGTGCTCTTTGGTACTACAAAAGAGAGACTCATAGCAAAAATTCCCCTCTTATATAGCTGCCTTTTTTTCCAGATATCATATAGTGAATAATGCTATGCTGTTCCATGGTAATGTGAACCACTTGATTCAATATTTAGAAACTTAAACAGGTGCCAAGCAGTAGAGTTATTTGGGTATTTTCCAGAAACATAGTTTATCATTGGAAAATGCCAGTTTGTTGAAATAGAGACTTTACTTGGGAATATGCCAGTTTTGATGAAATTTTCATAAGAGGTTTCTATGGTAGGATAGGATTTCTGGTCAAAATGCCACAGAGAAAGAGACATTTCTCCACCCCTAGGAAAAACAATATGCTATTTTTATGGCACCTGCTGAGGCTGGGACCTGTAGCCCCAAATCCATATCCAGACCACAGCTTTGGAGCTGGTTGCCTTGTTACCTGGTTGACTAGCTTAGCAGTCCATTCGGTGCTCCCACTTGACTGTGTTTCAGCATCTCCTATAAAAGCTATTCTGCATTCTCTGAGTAACTCTTACTGTAGGAATTTGAACCTTAGTCCAAACAACAAGGCTTGAGACTCAGCCAAGCTCTTTCTCCTTTCTTGGCCAAATATTATTTACTCCTTAGAAATGTAGTCATGGGAATGAGTAGCTATTCATCACTTAGGCTTAGTTTGTGCCCCTAAGTCTCATTAGTTGTGTCTATGCAATACTAAAGTCTGGTGTCCATGTTTATATCCATGTCTAATTTGTCTTCAACCCACACAGCAACTTTGCAGATAACCTGGAACTTGCATGCGGAGGAAGAAGTGCTGAGCAGCAACATGAGAGCCAAAACGTTGCATGTGTGGTCCCATGTGCTGTGGTGGGTACATCTCAGCTACACCTAAATCCAAGAGGACCTCAGTGAAGGTCCGGTGGGTGGGGCAGAGCTGGGCTGCAAACTGAGAGCCATATCAATAAAGACAGTAAATGTAGACATTGACCTCAGCAGGAGTTAAGGACATGGAGCACAGTGGAAGATGTCTGTTGGGGTTGTTTGGATGGATTAGTTGAAATCAGGGGAAGTCTTATTAATTTCAATTCAGTGAGGGGTACTGGAAAGCAGCTTTTGGTTTTGGCTTGTCTCTGATATCTCCAGCTGAGTGAACTTATGGCTTTTTTTGCTGGTAAATTTCCACAGTTTTACATCCTTAATGTCATCTGAGCAGATGAAAGCAGAAGTTATTTTTATTTAACCAAAAACCATTTCATTATACCTAGAGCTAATGAAATAACCACGTCATGAATTATAAACAGTGAGAATTTTTTTAAAGTTTTTTCCATGGAGTAAAGATTATTTGCAAGTAAATGATCTGTCAGGGTTCTCTGAGGTACAGTAGTGAACAGCAGCATAAACAGTATTGTTTTATGCCATGATCCCAGCAGACTCTCTTCTTATCTACAGACTCAATGCTTTGGCTTATTTAGGAAAGGGTACATAGGAAGATTACAGCAACTGAAACTTCTTCATGCTATATTCCACTGGCCCACATGTTGAGTCCAGGCAGAAGTACATTTATATAGTCAGTTATGGGGAAGAGCAGGTTCTCACTGTTGCTGAGTCAGAAAGAGTAAGTTTAGCAGAGGAGGAAGGGGAAATGTAAAGACTGAACAATTGTTTCCCCGGTCTAATTTCCAGTTACACCACTAGTCATCCCCTGCAGTCATGAGATGATTGTGCAAGAAAGAAGCCACATATTAGCTGCCTGTACCCTGCAGCAGTGGGCACCTGTTTCCAGAGAGCTGAGATGCAGACAGAGCTTTGGGGATTGCTTAGTTAAAGTGGAAATTGTGGGAGGAAAAGGTATTGGTAAAGGTGAAGGAAGGGACAGAAAACCGCTGAAGGGAAAGCCGTTGTGGGAAAATTTCTGCACTTCCTTTACTGAAAGCTGCCAAAGACGCCCACCATGGCCCTGCAGGTAAAGACAAACTAAAACACTGATTACTACCACTGTCATTTCCTCTTTTTCACATCACCAGCAGTACGTTGGTCTTTCCTTAAAGAGTGAATTATAGGTTGTACACATGGTGACACTGAACTGGCACTTGGCAATTTTGAAATCTCAAATGCACACACCCCTCACATCCTTACGTACCCAGGCGAACACGCATTTCCTTCTAATGTAACAAAGGGGTCACCAGGACAGTCACAGATTATTGATTTTTTTCCACTGGTAAATTTAATAGAGGACAGACAGATGGAGCTTTGAAGATGAAAAGAGTAATATTGTCAAAACAAACAGATGATAAAGAAGATTTATATAGCAAACAGCTCACTTTAAGGCAGTAGTTTGGGGCAATCTATGGAGTGTAAGATGAACATCTAACTTCAATGTGCCATTGGTTTCTAGACAGCTTGTACTGAAATAAAAATCGACTGCAATTCCACTGCCATGATGAATGTCTTCTACAGCATGAGCATCTTAAATATTTATGTTTTCGATCATTATGGTGTAGTCCCATGCCTTATTACATTTACATAGACTTAAAAACATCTTTTAAACAAACAAAAAAAGATTTAAAACCCAGTCCTAGAGAATCATGACATTTGTTACTTCCTTTAGTTATTTGGGAGGTAGCATGACATGAGTCCCAAAGGACTGACCATCTGTTGCGTAGCTTATAGACAATGTCTTATCAACAACCAAAAGATCTTGCCCACTAGTTTAGCAAAGCATGCAATGAAACCCAGTCTTGATTACCAAAACACCTAAGTACGTGTCCAAGTTACACTTGTAACAGCAAAGAGTAAAACGTGTCCTCAGGTCCCTCATGGTCCAAGGAGCTGAGGTAGGTAAGTGGCTGCAAGATACTGTCAGCTGCCACGTGATGCCTGATCTACGCATCCCTCTACCATCTGACTTGGACCCAAAATACAAGTGAAAGCATTTTCATCTCTCCCCAGCAGACTGCAGCCACACCTGGAGTCCCAGGATCTCACCTGGGAACATGACTGCTAAGTGGAAGGGCAACAGTCACAGATTATTGTCACAGGGGTACCAATCATCTGCACACGCTGCTTTTCTTCAGAAAACTGAGTCATTCTCTTTCTCTCTTTCTCTGGGAAGTCACAACACAAAGGAAAAAGTGTTTGTTTAGATTAGGCTTTTGAGATATAGCCAAGTGTTTGGAATGAAGGCAATATGGCATTTAAATTGCGGTTAATCACTTTGTATGTTGGACTACAGCTGGAAGTTCATTGCAGATATTTCAGGAGTGGTCATAACACCGACTCTTACTTGGGTCTAAATCAGTTGCTTCCTCCAAATCATAAAAGGGGTTTACACATGTGTAGATGAGAGGTCATCAGTAAATTTTTATTTATTCGTGAACCTCTGTCTGTATTAATTGCTGGATTTGCAAGTATAACAGGAAGTGCAACACAGTCCTTCCTTACCTGACTTCTTTCTTGGTTATAGAAAGATGTGGTGAAATAATTAATTGCTGCAAAGGTTGCACAATTAAATGCCTGGATATTATTTCACAGGTATGAGAAAAAATCAGGATTAATCTAATTGCATTCAAATATGGCTATAAAATTTATGTGGGTGGCATCAGTACCAGACCTTGTGTACAGTTCTTTCAATTTCTGTGTTAGTAAGCTTTGAGGAAATTAGAGCTTCGAAGTAGTTTATCTGGCATAATGTACAAATTCCACCAGAGATCGGAGCAGCAATCACCAACTCGGTAAATCCTGACCTATGAAAAATTTGTAAATATTACTGGATATTTTAGACACTCTCACAGGTCCAAATATTTGCTGCAGATTGCATCAAATGAAACAGTCAGCCTCCTGGTAAACAGTCAAAGATTTGAGCCAGGAATTAAGTAATTTATATATACATATATATACACACATATATATATACATATAAGCTAGGTTTAGGCTAATTCTGAGACCCAGAATTTTAGTTCCTTCCTTTTTCCCCTCCCTCCCCCAAAATCAAAAAGAGAATGAAATAATCTCTCATATTTCATAGTCCTGCCTCAAAAATGTCTACTCTGATTTAGCTAAAAGTTCCTGGAGAGCAAACATACTTCTCACAGGAGGCCACGCACCAGAGAGCAGAGCAGAAATGGAGGGGTTTCAGTAGACATTTCTAAATCAAGCTAGTAGTGCAGAGAGAGCTTTAGTCAGAGGTGACTGAGGAGTGTTGCTTTCTTTTTCTTTTTGCCTCATTGTAGGGAAAAAATGTCTTTTCATCAGAATTGAACCTTAACAAGGAAGCTTACTGATTTTGTCTGGAAAGGCTCTGGGGCCTTTACACAGGCAAAACTAGAACAAAAGCAATTCCTGTGATGCTCTGAAGTCCCACAGCTGGAGCAACCGGTAGGTTCGATCTTTCCTAACCTGTGCAACAAAACCAAGCCTTGGCTCCTCACCATTTGCCTGCCTTGCTTATTTTGGCGGTAAATTTTCTAAAAGAATAATATCTATCTATTGGGGCTTCTGACCTGTACTATTTTATGAGCAATTAGTCCCTCATTCATCTATTTCTAACTGTTGCCAACAGGATATCAAGACACTGACCACGCTGTGCCTGCTGCGTTGGATGAAGAGACTCTGAGCATCTGCTGCTGTGGGAGCCACACTGGCAACTGATGGAGGAGAGACTGGAAACATCCTTTAACCAGACAATGCTGCAAGTTCCATTTCGTCACAAGGACTCAATGCTACTCCTCTGTTTCAAGGACAGAGATGAGTATTGGAGCTGATCTTTATTAATCTTTTCTTCTTCAAATACTCTGAACATATAATATTAAGCTGGATGCTGGCTGTGCTAGGTTGCCCATGGAAGTTCCAAGGTATAAAAATACCTAAAACCCATTACTGCTTATTCCTTGTTGTCTTCCTCTAGACACAGACTCTAGGATCTTTGCAGTGAAATCTCATACAGCATTTCATTATTGACTTTCAAATATCATCCATGTCAAACCAAAAAACTTTCATGAGAATACTTTGGCAGGTAACTACTAACTTTGGCATTGGATGCAGCAGGGCAAGCGTTGGTGAGAGCAGATCTGAGGATGGGTGTTGTTACGCTTGGATTCACAACTCACTTCTGCTGCAGCTTCTGAAACCTGCCTTGCTTCTGGTGTTCAGTCTGCAGCCTTCAGCTGTTTCAGGCAGTCTAGTGTCAGCTCAAAGTCACACAGTGACTTCACCTCCCAGATCCAAACTTAAGCTAGTTTCTGTAATCTGGCTACAGTGAATCTGCGCGTTTTGGCTCAGCACGAGATTTCAGAATGTGACACAGAGAGTTAAACCTCGCCAAGGAGGATTTGGGTTTGTTTTCTCTCCTAAAAAGAAGCTGTAATCCATTCAAAGAATTACCAAGGTATTTTGGAATCAAGCTAGCTCATTTCTGAAGTTCATACCGAGGTAATGTGTTATTAACCTCACCTGTTTTGTTTTAATCTTCTCTGACCATGTGAACAAAGATGGGTTTTGGCTCTGGCTTAATGAAGAACATATCCATCTACCATTCTGACAAAACTCAGAAGTGAAAAAAGCTGTGTGAAGGAGAGGACAGCAAATGGCATGGCAGAGCTGTATTCTGCTGAGGCAAAAAAAGAAGAGAGACACTATTTTCCAGACCATTTAATACCATGGGCTTATATATCATGGGCTTACTCAAGTGAGCGGAGGTTGCAACTCTCACCAGCACGGTCTGACCCCTTCAGCCCTTGGTGCCAGGCGCTCCCAGTTTGGGAAGCAGGGAGGCAGTGCAGCGGGTGGGGGGACACTGGTGCACTCTGCAAGGTTTCAGAGACAAACCTACTGGGGAGCCTCAAGTTATTTCCGGATGCCACCCACTAATCCCCTGTGTTATTCAAAGCACTGGGGACCATGACAAACTAATAGTGACTGTGGCTGAAGTAGTTCTCCAGAAGCCAACAGCTGGCACTTTTCAGTGGTAGCCATAATCCAGGCTTGCTGGCCAATTCCTTCTGATCTGATTTCTTGCCATGTAAAATGGGTCGGCCTGCTCCACCATACTGACAGGCAGAAGTAAACGGGAGCCTGGGAGCAGAGCTAGTGAGAAACGCCAGTTAGTGCTGGGAGATGTGATGTGCTTAGTGCAGAAATGGTGGCGTTTCATGGCCTGTAGTATGCCCCAGGTCAGGCTAAAGCATCTTAAAGACCTCCCCATCTAGGAAATACAGAGTATTATTTTGCTATTCCTTAAAAAAAATTAGTTGTTTACTTGTCCTAAAAATATCAGAGCAGGTGTCACAATCTGGAAATGCCTTCATCAGTTGACCAGCCCTCCTCATAGAGGGAAGGAAAGGGTGGTTCAGGCAGATATCAATAGGATAACACCTGGCACAACACCTGGCAGGGCTACAAAGTGGGGGATGTGGGTGGCTACATCTCCCTGAAGGAGGCCTCAGCTCTCAGCAGGCTGGGAAACACTTCTCAGGACTGTGCAAGAGCAGTCTGGAAGTAACAGTGCCATGTAGTCTATGTAGAGTCTCCACACAGTTGCTCATACCTCTTCTCTCTGTCCTCTTGACAAGGAGATCCAGATGCTGATGTTGCTGAAGTCAGCGGATTTCACACTCCTGTCTCTGTTTCCTGTGAAGTGCAGTTTCTGTCTTTGTCTGTCTCTCTCCTTAATTAATCTGCATCATCCAACTGTCCCTCTTAGCATTCCTGATTTTGAATATTCTTAGATTTATGTGGTGTTCAACGATAATCCTTAAAACTTAAATCTATAGCTGTCTATTTAATCCATTTTGTCTGCCTCTCTTCCTTTTCATCTGTGTAATATGATTCTCTCCCTCCTTTTTTCTTCTGCAGGCTGCCAATGCCAAAACAAAGCTAGTCTTATTACTCTGCTCATACATTTTTAATGAATTTTTGTTTCATGCTTGCTATTTCATTTTTGTGAATAGATTTCTATCTTTCTTTCATGTATTATTATTTATAAAGCTTTCTCACAGGTCTCCCTGCTGAGACTCTTTGACAGTATGTCTCAGAGAAGAAGAAAGATGCACATTAGCTGGCCAGAGACAAGCTGGTTCCAGAGTACAGATTGTCTGGTTTCACTGGTGTTATTGGCAGCCCAAGCGCTCAATACTGCATCTTCACTCAGGCTCAGTACGGCACTAAACTAAGCTCCACAGCTTCTTCCTCAGAGGAGTGTCAGAGTAAGCACGTGTCTCTGCACCCATCACACAACTACACTCCCACAGCATTAGTCTCAGATGTAGACTTCTCTTGGTCCTGACTCCGAGGCTCTCTGGTATCATCAAAGATGGAAATCCCCACTGTCCTCTCAACCTCCATAACTGCTACTATCTGGAGCTGCATTCAGGACTAGATGCTTTCTTCAAGCAGCAGTGCATAGATGATCACTCTGTGAGCTTTTCTGCCTCTGTTAGGTGTGGTTACTCCAAGGACATTTTTTGCATGTTCCCTCTATACCTTCCATTCAGGCCTAGTTTATGTTCATTTAGTATTTTGGTTTTGAACCTCTGGTTCTTTGGTTTGCTCTTTCCCAAGAAGCCTGCAAGGGCATTTGTCTTTGAAGTCCTTGGAAGGAGTCACTTCCCCATTATCATTCTAAGTCTTTTTGTTTCCATACTTGACTGCGATCAAGAAGGTGTAAAATCTTCAGATTGCAACTATTCTTGCATTTAAGTAGCAGTCAAAATCTCTTCAGGTGGACAGAAGGCTCCACCTTTCCCTTGTAGAGAAGAACAAGAAAAAAAAGTCTTTTTTTTTCTTTTTTCCCTGTCACTTTTGTGCTCAAATATTCGATTGCACAAAGATAAAATAAATTGGCAGAAAATATCAGGTATATCACCTTAATCAGAACATTTCTTTCAAAGCTAGGGCAAAAAACACTGTTTTGTCAGTCCTTTTCATGACTCCAACACAGTACTATCTAATCTAATTCAAAACCCCAAATCTAATTTTGAGGGCCCTTCATGTGCCATGGTCAGCCTAAGCCACATATCACATCGCTGTCTCCAAAGTCATTCTGTCTTTAAAGACCATTCAGATGGAAGGACTTATCCAAAAAATCACATTGAAGAACCTGGAAAACCAGCCCATGGCTTCATGTTTCATCTCCATTGAACCCGTGGTTCAAAATATCACATTGTGAGCAACAAATCCCCCTGCTTTGCCTCAGAAGCCATTTGAAATAACTAGGCTTAGATGCTACTTAAGAGGAAAAAAGAGACGAGAAAAGGTCTAAGGGTGTTCTGCAATAGTATACAAGAAAAGTAAGACTCTGCAAATATAAAAATTTTTATTTTTCTATGTGTTTTATTTCACACCCAATATTTAACCCATAATTTCTTAACTTCAAGTTTAAGCTATCTAGGCTGTCTTCTTGCAGTGCAAATTTACAAAATCAAATATAGAATCATAGAATCACAGAATGGTAAGGGTTGGAAGGGACCTTAAAGGTGATGTAGTTCCAATCCCCCTGCCATGAGCAGGGACATCTTCCACGAGACCAGGTTGCTCAGAGCTCCATCCAACCTGGCCTTGAACACTGCCAGGGAGGGGGCAGCCACAACTTCTCTGAGCAACCTGTGCCAGTGTTTCACCACCCTCATGGTGAAGTATTTCTTCCTAATATCCAATCTAAATCTGCCCTCTTTTAGTTTACAGTCATTCCCCCTTGTCCTGTCACTACACACCCTTGTGAAAAGCCCCTCTCCATCCTTCCTGTCGGCCCCCTTCAGGTACTGGAAGGCTGCTATAAGGTCACCCCGCAGCCTTCTCTTCTCCAGGCTGAACAGCCCAAACTCTCTTAGCCTGTCCTCATAGGAGAGTTACTCCAGCCCTCTGATTATCTTCGTGGCCCTCCTCTGGACCCGCTCCAACACATCCATGTCCTTCTTATGTTGGGGGCCCCAGAGCTGGATGCAGTACTCTAGGTGAGGTCTCACAAGAGTGAAGGGGCAGAATCCCCTCCCTCGACGTGCTGGCCATGATTCTCTTGATGCAGCCCAGGATACGGGTGGCCTTCTGGGCTGCAAGCATACATTGCTGGCTCATGTTGAGCTTCTCATCCACCAGTACCCCCAAGTCCTTCTCCGCAGGGCTGCTCTCGAGCCACTCTCCACCCAGCCTGTACTTGTGGTTGGGATATCAGTAAATACATTTTATGTGGGCAACCTGTTTGCTGGAAGATGTACAAAAATATTATAGGAAGAGAACATTCTCACAACATTTTTATTTTTTTAAAAGAAAAGTAGAGATTCTGGAAAATTATACAAGTACACAGTAAACCTGACTGCTCTGTTAGCTTCCTCTTCTAAATTCCACAGTGATATGGAGGACTTTGTACAAAATAGCGGCTGACATTTGAATAGCTTGCAAGAGGTTTGCTGTTAGTATCGCAGCAGGCGATACTGCACCCGGCAGTATTTCCATTTCTCAAAAAAAATGTTCAGAAGGAAAATAATTCAGAATTGAGTTGTCTGGAATTATTTTTGGCCTGAACTTAAATCACCTTTGGCATTAAATATGCCTTTCATTTTGGCACTTGAACTTTGCTCAAGGAGATGGGGAAGAGCACAGGCACAGAGCCATGTTTCAGAACAAAATACCCATTTCAGATTACTTTCCCAATGCCTGTATCTAATTGCATGCGAATATCTGACAGGAAATGGAACAGGATACTCAGCATTCAATGCTTTTAGGAAACAGATAATCGGTAAATTGCTCTTTGCAATAGTTAAAGGAACAATTGTTTTACTGGACTGACCAAAACCAAATTGCACCAGGGATGCCAAAGAAGACTGACAATCTGCACCCTACTCGGTGAAAATGGGATAATTCTTTCTTCTTTTTTTTTTTTTTCGTTTTTTGCTGCATTTCTTTCCCTAGTCTGATGCTTTCTTCTTGTACATGTATGATTGGTAAGAAAAAATGTTTATCTTCAAATGGTGTTAAGATAATTAGCTGTCGTATACAGTTTTTGCTTATTCCCCAGCCAGGAGAATGCCATCTATAACAAACCGTCAGGGTTGACCCTACATTACAGAAATGAGCTGTGTTCCTAGTAATCATTTTCCAACCTTTGAGATAGAAAGAGTCTGCGCTGTTTGAGTGTCTTGAGACACTGACCTATTTGAATAATGGTAATCGAGTGGTTCAAAGATACATGAAACATTTTTTCTTTTTTATCTTTTTTCTTTTCCTTTTTTTTTCATGCACTTCCCTAATAAAGAAATGAGGGGAAAGAATTCTTCTGAAAAAGAAGCTTTCCAAGGAGGCACAATACTTTCAACCTCCACCTAATGGTAATTCTTAATGATCTTCCTATGAAACTTCACCCTAAGCAAGTTTCTGCTAGGCCATGCCAAGTGGGCAGTGAATTTGTATTCACTCAGGCTCACATTGAAAAGCACAATACTCAAGGACACATTTTTCTCCTTTGAGTCTGCAGAATTACTCTTCGGATTGCTTTAGCCGAGCTGTCCTATATGCCCTTCCTCCTCAGTGGCGTGAGGGAGGAATGGAGATGTATCCAAAGATGGATGATCCCTTGACTGCATCATCCTGCTCTGGGACACTTTAAGCCGCAGATCACAGTCTCTGAAGGGAGAAAGATCAAGCCAATTCCAAAACAGAGTGGGTGTTTTTGATAATGTTTACTCATTTCCAACCAAGAAATCCTAATTCTAGTGTGGTTGGTGACTCCACATTTGAATGCAAGACCTTTTATGTGGGTGTGTTCTACCATTGCTCAGGGTGATGGAATCTAAGAGGTTGTGGCTGGGTCCTAACAGGTCCCTGATTGACCTACCTGGTCTTTCCTTTCTCATTTCACTGGAGATCATGTTCCCACCTAGTTCAACAAATTGCAAATAAATTAAAGTGATTTTTTGCTATTGTCTTTGTAGGGACCAGGAAAAAGAAGTGCATTACCTGGATGGTAACTTGTCTTTCTTTACACAACATGATCTACAAGTGGCACAGATGTTATTTGAGTGGATGGGGTTTGTGTACCCACCACCATCCCAGCCTAGGAAATGTAGCACTGTTTTCTTGGAGGGTCGTCAGAACTTGTCATTTAGCCCAGTGTAGTTTTGTTAGTGTTCATCACACTAAAATATAAAACACCTATTAAGGAGAAAAATTCTAATTGAATGATACAGCTAGGTAGGAAAATTCAGAGATGAGCCCAGGGGACAATCTGAGTAGCTCTTGCAGTTCTAAATCATTTCCCTTCTAATGAGAAAAGGAAACTGTGAGGAAAAGGGTATGAATATCTAACAAATATATTATATATGACTTTAAGGCTTGTGGGCAGCAAGATTATATATTACTTTGTACACTCCTGTATGACAGAAATAAAATATTTATTTTAGAAAGCAGAGCTGCAATTTAGATTAAAGCATTTGAAAACTGATGTGCCAGATGACAATGAATTTAATGATACTTTACAGTCTTCAGCAACTCTAATAGTAGATAGTGAAGCACTTCATTAAACTTTACAATGCCCCTGCCAAGTATCGCTACTAGAGATCACTAAAAGGAAGGTGACTTGCCCAATGTAGCACCACGTTGGCACTAAACCTTAGAAGTATGAGGTTTATTTCCTGGTCTAACAATAAAACCTGAACTATGTCAGCCCAGTCCCTCACCCTGGGGTCTGGCAGCGTAGTCAGACCTGCACACTGTGGTGTATATGGTGGCTGACTCCTGCAATCACGCCTCGTTGCTGTCTGTCTTCTGCCAATGTTGTATGCCTGTTTGCTTCCTAAACTGGAAACTCCAACTTCTCAGCTGGAGATGAGTTAATTTTTGTGGATTTTGTATGGACAACACCAAGTTCAGCAATCCCAGTCTGATGTATGATTGTACGGCAGCTAAGAGACAGTGTTACTGCACAGAGTGAGAACATTGGCTTTTTCTTGTAGGAGCAGCAAAAAAACGAGCAACTCTGAAAAATGATACAGAAGTCCATTTGTTTTTTAAAGATACATTAATCTTTCATAAAAATGTTTCTGAAGTTGCATTTGGACTTGGCTTTTGTTAACATCCCATACTGCTAATTGATTTTTCTGACCTTCCCAGCCCATGTGAAAACAGGGTGGCTGGGACTGTTGAGGGAGAGTGCTGTTTGCAACCACAAGAGCTGCATGGCCGACAGCCAGCAGCACAATTACACCATGTGCCTGGAATGATAACTGAGATATGCTCACTTCTCTACATTTAAACTTGATATTAGCACTGATGCAGTCTTCAGTTGACAGAGTGACAGATAAGAGGGCCCACAAAGATCTGTTACGAAGGCATTATATAGAAGGCCTTCAGAAGGCACCACAGTGAGAGTCTGCTTGGGTTCACCTGATGCTGGATTGCCTCTGGAGAAAAGTAGATAAATTGTTGTTGTTATTATTACTAATAATAACTCTTCTTGTTGCTGCTGCTGCAGTTACTGCTGCTGTTACCACTGCTATTACTATTGTGACTTGCTGCATCCAAGAAGGATCTGGGAGGTGTTAAGGTGATAGTTTCTACTAAGCAGGGAGCAGGATGAGAGGAACATCTTGTCCTAGGAGGAAGATCTACCATTTTTCACTCCTGCCATCCTGTTTGAACAGCTTTTCTAGCCTCTCCCACAGCTCTGTTGCAGTTTTTTTCCTTCTCTCATCCCTATTTGTCTGTAGCCTGACCTCCACCCCTCGTCATTGGGGCTGCAAAACTCCTGGGAAGCCTGAAGATAGTTCCAGAAGTTGGATTTGCAACAAGGAATGAAGTCCTGAGCTGAAAACTGAAATCAGAACTGGGCCACCAGCAAAGAATTTGGCACAATCTTTCCCTTAGATTCCCTTAGGGAATTAGACCCTCCGGAGATCCATGGTACTTAAGTCTGTATAGCACATAATGACAGGCAGTTCCTCTCCCCCAGAAAATTTATGGTCTAAGCTTCAGAGGAGAGGCCAAATAGTGGGAAATACATGCTGGGGAATAATAACCAAGGACACAAAATGAGATTCATTGAGAGAGAAAAAAACTGCTTTAAAATCGAAATGAAGCAGAGAGGGTTAAACAGTGGTAAGACTGTGAAGCATTACATATAGATCTAGACTGAAACAGACTTCCACATTTTAGTATTGTTAATTTTCACAGGACTTTTTTTTCTTGTGTTTTGGGTTTTTTGGTTTTTTTTTTCTTTGGGGTTTTTGTCAGGGGTTTTTTTGGTGTAAAAGCCCCAAATCTGTTCCTTTTTAATTATCACTTTTCTTCAGGCAGGATATTTTCCTTTTTAGCTAATAAGATTTTATTTCCTGTAAATCTCCAAGGTTTTATCTATCTTTAGATTTAACTTGTATAAAAACTACTTCTACATTAGGTTAACCCTTCTACTCTCCTTAGTGGATCCTTCTAACAATATTTTACACCTTTTATACGCATCTCAAGGGTACCAGGCTGGCAATTTTTAAGCCTAAATTTACCTTAAGAAGTCAGTCCAAATTTAATAATAAAATACCTTAATAACCATACACACAGCACCAGCTGAAAAAAAAGCCTCTGAGGCAATATGAGTCATAATGAACCATTACTTGCTGTCCTTTACTTTTTCCCTCTTCTGCTTTCCACAGTTAAATCCTAATGGTCACGAAGAGATTCTCCGGGGCTTTTTCACAATGCAATTTTTCTCAAATTCGTCTACAATTGTTCATGTGGTATTGTTCAAAACATACAAATAAGCTGCCCCATCCAATATTTTAAAAGTAGGATTTTACTGCCAGTTGGAGGAGGTTTAAAGTGCTTTTTACCAATTACTGTTTGAGAGAGGCCAGGGAAGAGATGTTTATAGAGCTGTACTGCACTGTAGGGGAGGATGCAGCCACAAATTTCTTGGGGGCTATGTAGCGTTACTGCCTCTCTCATCAGACTGAGCACTGCATTGAGCACTGCTGGTGGAAAGATTAAATCCCATTAAACTACTACCTTTTCTTCCTTTTATTCT
>Ga0065711_1027022_pt1 | contig 55496 bp, 27 predicted proteins | sample Hoacrofraction12_FD_59098 | JGI IMG/M metagenome (GOLD analysis project Ga0065711, IMG submission 59098) | Hoatzin crop microbial communities from Cojedes, Venezuela - Epithelial fraction 12 v2 (version 2) | ecosystem: Host-associated > Birds > Digestive system > Esophagus > Crop | place... | reverse complement strand
CCGGCTCTGTTCGCCCGCGCTCCTGGTCGCTCGCGCTCCCTGGGGGCTGCTCTTATCCCTGAGGGGGTTTGGCCGCTGTCACACTCGACTCCGCCCCCGCTGAGTCAGAGCTGCTGCTCGTTGGCACTTCATACATTTTGAAGTGTATTAAATCTAGAGTACATATATTTAAAACTCCGTAATACTCATGTGCCATGAAATTATTAAAAAAATTTCTGCAAATCAATCATAAAGACTTTTTTTTTAGAGGATGTTGCAATATTACTATGCATATTTATTATGATCAGCAATAGCTAACCTGACATTCAGAGACAGGTTGTGAACTGCTATTAATAAATTTATTTGTTTCAATTCCATTATTCCTGTTGTAAAAACAATGGCTTGAAATATTGAAAATACACATTAGTAAAACAACGAAAGTTTGCTGAGTTCTATTTACTTTTAACAGAAAATATGAATTTGTACCTGTTTAAGGACTAGTTTGTTTGGGGTTTGTTTGTTGTTTTTTTTTTTTGTGTGAAACTGTTGGTTCTAGGAAATTTTCAGCTTAAAAAGTCTATGACTGGAGTCTTTTCTAGAAAGAATCTCTTGATTAGTTGATGATCAAATAGGAATTTTAAATTCAAGTTTCATCTCCTTTTTTAATGTAAATAAGCTACAATATATGACATCATATTGTATAATGTGGTGAAAAAAATCCTGTGTTTGTCAGACAAAAGTTAAAAATATTGCTGTTTTTAAATATTAAAACATTCTTTTCACTGTGACTGTTTTATAAGAAACACTTGTTTAATAGGAATTTGACTGAATTGCTCTTTAGTTATTCACACATCCTCCCATGAAAAATGTATTTGTTATGTAATTCAGGAAAAAAAAAATAGGCATTTTAATCCAGATACTTGCTAACTAAAATATTACACAACTGGTCATTTAAGCTATTTCATGTTTCTTGTGTCGTGCGGTGAATAAAAATGAAATTCAGTAAACCATAATATAGTAAGGCATCAATAATCTGTCTTACGATCATTGTCTTTCATAAAAAACTTTGTTTTAAGAAGACATCAAAAAAATCACAAACCATAAAGTTAAGGAGCTCTATTCCATCAGTCAAGACTTTTTTAATGTCCAGTACAATTGTTAAATTAAACAGAACTCATAGTTCAGGTGTATGATTACACACTAACTCAAGGAAACAGAAGACATGCTTACCCTTAAGTATGAGTAATTCCTTCAAAAATCTTATTTTAATTCAAGTGAAAAGATACCAAAAATGCTTTATTAGAGCAAGATTTTGTCATATAACCAGAAGGAAGCCACAAATGCAAACCCTGCATCTAGTATTTAATGTTACACAGAGAAATTGTGGTTATTATTTTCAAGGTCTTTCTTGCTTCGTTTTCCTCTTTTCCTTTTTTCTTTTGTTCATTCAGGATGTCTGAAACCAGCCTTGGGAGTCCTTCTAATTTATAATTAATTTCTATTATTAGTAAGTCATTTCAACTTGTCTGGAAATTGGAATTTCATTCTACTTTCGCTAAACCAAACTCCTGGGGTAAGGACTCTCTTCTCATGTTCCCCAAATCTCACAGGCAAGGTAGCATCAAAAGATTCAGTATTTCTCTCATTTTAAGAGTTCATTTCCCTCATTTTAGGAGGCCACACATAATCAGATAAGGAAGGCAGGAGTCAGAAAGGAAGGCAGGACTTATACAGAGGCAAGGATTGCACTGCTTTGAGTCATAGAAATCATAAGATTAAATCCTAGCAAAGTCTACTACTTGTTGCAAGGACAAATGAGAAAACTGATTTTAAACCTTTTTCTTACTCCAAAGAACTGACAGAGTCTGTGTAGTGAAATATCATTTGAATTATCATATTCTTTTATCCCTCCACCCATCTTTTTATTTTATGTACCATTTGTACATACACAAATCCGTAACTGAAGATCAAATGTAGTTGTACACAATTATGTACAAGAATCTTCAACTTACACACATTAGAATATGTAACCACTGCTAAAAAGAAATACGGTGACATAGCCATAAGAAAATTCAGAGTTCCTAAGGTATCTTCTGTGCACTTATATTCTTTGCTGGAGTAAATTATGAAGCCTGCAGGTTAGGTATTATTACTGCACACTACACTATCCCAGGCTGTTTCAGTCATTGAATGTATCTAAATGAACTGAATTATGGCTTGACTTTATTTGCTTTCAGAACAGAGATGAAAATGGTATGTAAATTTTTTTAGGCACTGAATACATAAATGTGCATGTACATGCATATTACACACATTTTACCTCTTATGCATGATATTTACCTAAATCAAGGACCCCAAAGACATTTTCCCATTCATTTTAAGGCACCGAAATGTTGATGTATCTATTCTGTAAAACAAAACACCCAAGTACATGCATAAAGTATATGGTGAATTACTCTGATAAAGTAGAAAAAATAATAAAAGTGTTATATACACTACTTTTCTTCTTTTGACACAAGTAGAAGTAATTACACCATAGTTTTTGAACATCTGCAGGGGTCATTTTCCCAGTGGCTGTGCATTGGTTTATTATTTAGAAAATAATCTCTTCAATGTGATTGTGAAGTATAGGAAACAGGTTTAAAATAAGCAAACTATTTGCCTGCTTTGAATAGCTGTTGCAAACTCTGTTTTCAGTAAATTTAGTAAAAGATACATGGAAATTTCATCATATTTATGAAAATTCTTGGGGAAATAATAGTGAAAAAGCAATTATTTTGAAGAATCTATCAAAAATGAATCTTAAATAAATTATTTTCAGGGGAAAAAGTAATGATTAATCAGTTATTTGATTATGAGACAGACTAATTATATTACTAAGATGTCTAGTGGAAACCCATTTGTAACTGAATAAATCTATTGTCATTGGGGAATTTGTCAGTTGCAACTATATATATCTATGTAATTTTTTTATTTTTGGAAAGATGTTTTAGGTAATTATGATTATGAAGAAGATGAACATTTTAGATTTTCTAAATGACAAATTAGATGGAAAAAAGATTACCTACACCAAATAAAGATTGTAGTATTATATGAAATTGCAAGGCAAATATTGCCAATCCAGAAGGCAGACTGCAATCTCAGTAACTCCTTTGAAAAAATTAGTGCAGACAGCCAAGGTATATGTAGAGATAATTCTAACACCTGACCAGGTACAGGTTTGGAATTCTGTGGCAAAAATTGTGTTTTTCTCTCTCTTACCTGGATTAACTTTTAACTTTCCAAAAGCCCACTGAAGCTAACAGAGTCTCATTGGCTTTGGATTAGACTTTGAGGAATATTACTTTCTTGAATCTCAGTGCAAAGCATGTATCTTACATGCAAACCTTCACCACGACTGCTCTCACGGGTGGTACTCCTATTTTCAAGCCTCTGTTTCACTGCAAAAACATTACTTCCTAAAAGTGAACTAAAGCTGAAGGTAGCAATGCATGTGGAAGCCACAGTAAGATGTACTGCACAGCATGCTGCCAAAGTATTCTTGCTACCATTGTCCATGGTATCACCGTTTATGCACCATGTCTTGTTTGACTGGAGTTTTTTTGTGGTAACACCTAGCTGTGTCAGTAATAGACAAATACGGCACAAGACTTTGAGAATCACTAAATTATAAATAATAAAGAGGGCATAGAGTCATACTGTAATCTTGTCTGGATGAAAAAAATACTTGGCTTGAATCGCTGCTTGAAGACTGACCATGTCTGCTCTACAAGAAGACAAAGTTTGTATTAAGAATGTTTCCCTAAACTTTTTTTCCAGCTCTATTCAAAGTGGAAGTGTAAAAATATGGAGAGGATTGTCCTAAACCAGTTTCAACTCTATGTGACTTGGTGCTATACCCCCTGCTATAATGCAAATAATACAAGTAGTACAATTAGTGCAATAATTTACTCTATTGGGACATCCCAAATCTTTACAAAAGCCTTATCTGCTCTGGGACCATGTGTGTATCATGTCAATGGTGTTAAAGAGGGGGTTAGAAATGATCATGTAAAAGGCCCAAAGGAATTTCAAGATTAGTCATAGACTGTTAAAAAGTGTCGAAATACAACTTCTATATGCTATAGTGCAGAAACGCTTTTAACATCACACTAGTTCACTTACAATTGTAACTTTATACATTTTCATGTATTACGGTGAAATGTAATGCATGCATTGTGAAATTTTCAAAAGTGCCTCTGATTTAGGAGTCAGTAAACATTTATCTTACTAGGCTCCAAAATTCCAGATCCACTAAGATATATGTTTACCCATCATTAGTAAATCACAGAATGAATTAAATGTGTATACTTTTATCTATTTGGGCTCAAATAAGTTTATCTAAAAAAGGTTGTTCATGGAAGATATTCATCTCCTGAGGGGATGACAAGAAACATTTTTCATTTTATTTCTTCCTATTCTGAAAATATAGAAAAAAGTATATCTATGTCACTTGTTTATGAAGTTTATTTATTTCAGCTGCCAATCTGGAAAGGTTGATTTTAATATGAGTATTTACACTGTCTGATACAAAGTGTTTGACAAACAGACTTAAATATTTAGGTAGACTGCTAAATAGTGCATAGCAAAACATAAAAATATATCTAATCTTATTTGTTTGTCACACTACAAAATATTGGACACTAATCTCTTAATTACCAATGAGAAATTGCTTATGGGATTCACAATGGCATTTGATAAGATGTGTGAAGTACCAGACCCTAGTTATGAATTTATTGTAGTTTCCTTACCCTAATATGTATGCCGGAAGAAAAATGGATTTCATATTTCAATCATGTTAATTTGTTCAGATACAGCTGACTTACATAAGACACATTCTTAGGTATCGGTGTTCTCCCTAGATATCAATTTCTTTTCTGCTTCACTTCACAAGAACCAGTGTCACTAATTTTGCAAAACAATTCACCCGCATGTATTCTTTCTCAGGTAAACTTAGTTTGTAGCTGGAGATTAAGCTAAACCTGTAGAATATGTTAAATTCGTAGTCACTAAGGTATTCCTGAAAAGAGTTGTACTGTCATATGCATATCAAAAAACATACTTTATGTGATATGTTGATAAGTTTCTGCTTCCAGGAATTAAGATATGGCGAGCTGTGAAAACAGCCAACAGACTTGCTCACAATGGAAAAGTTAGTAAATCTAAGTCATTATGATCACCCTGAAATGTAACAAGCTTGATATTTCAGCAAAATTTTTAATGAGCAAAGTTTGACATCAGGTCTGTCAAACACTGGGTTGAGAAGTCTGCAGCTTTTAAAAGCCTTCAGAGTACAAGAAAGGAATAAATTAGAACTCTGCACATAAGCAGGAAAATTTTCAAAAGGTACATTTTGTACAGTTTCTGCATGCTACTTCCCTGCTGTTCTTACTAGCATTTCTGTGCATAAATCCCTGTTCACTCCTTGTGAGTGTACTGCTATAGGGAGCATTCATTCATCCAAAGGCAGTGTGGATTCTTCTAAAAAGTGACTCTTTTCTGCTTCAGACAGTGTGAAAGTATCAGCATGCAAATCTTTGTTTCCTTTTCTCTGAAATAAACAAGTAAATGCCACAGAAAACCAGAAATAATATTGTCACATGAGATCATTAAAGCCATGAAATCCATTTTCTAAATCTGACCATCAATTAGACCAACAACTCTATGGTATTTTTATTTCACACCCATGTGGTACTTCTCAGGGTCTCAACAAGCCTTCCTGAGCTGATTAATACTTTGGTGTTGAGGGTAAATTTATTTCCCTGGACTTAACAACTCTAGCTCTCTGCCACTGGCGATAGATATGGATGACCATCATTGAAGTAATTAACCAAATGCAAACTTGTTTCTATGTCATTAATGAATCTTGTATTCTAAGATGAAAGTCAAGTTAATCTTCTCAGATTAACTGATTGGATGCTTTAGTAAGGAGTCTAACTAGCAGATAGGGACGAATTGTAGGTTGCATCATGATTTACTGTAAAATCTCACTTAATGCACTATAGAAAACATGTAGACTTATTCATGAAACATGGCAGATATTAAAAAAGGATAAAGAAAAGTTAAAGTCCTTTGCTTCAAAGTAAAGTATGAACAGAGACATAGGTGAGCAGGAAGGATAGAGTACCTACAAGTTTTTTGTGTAGTCTTTTCTAAGATCCCAGATTAGCAGGACCATTCAAGTACATGTTTAACTCTACGTGCATGACCAAATAGAACAGACTTCTGTGGATCTGAGAGTCTTGCTTAACTGCTTTTCCAAAAGGATGGGGCTTAATCTAATGCTTAAAAGTCGAACTCATCTTGAAGTGCTTTGCTTAATGCAAGCCTAGGACAGGATTTGACAGAGAAGTTAACAACCATGCTGATGTTCACTGTTCAACCTTCAAAAGTCTGGTCCTGTAGCTTTAGGTAACAAAATAACGCAATGCCGTGTTTCTGTATTCATTTTCTGTGTACTAAAACAGGCAGTCAGCAAGTGGTGTTTACATACGAATGTCAACAGTTACAATGAGATGATGTCTAGAAATCTCGTGTGTGGCACATATATATACCTTGCACATGCCTTTACTGATTTACAAATTCATTATCTCTAGCCTTCTGGGAAAAGCAGGAAGGAAATAATAGTATTAATAATAGCTAAAATTAATGCCATAACTTGATTGTCTTCAAGATATGAATGAGTCCAGGGATGCATTTTTTCGTGTTAATACATTGACCAGTGCTCTTTAGCCTCACTGTCTTCCTTTTTTAATTACAATTCCACACAAAGAAGAAAAACCCAAGGAAAAACTTTCAAACTTCATCAGTCATTCTTACATATTAGTTAATTTGTTGTGTAAAAGGAACGTACTTCAGTCTTCAGAGTCCATCAGGGCTATATAGTTATTATCAGCTTTCTAGAAATTGAAAGAAGTTCATGCCAGCAGTAGTGATTTGATAGATAGACAATTTAAAACTGAACTGATTGCAGCTGAAATAAGAAATGGGCAGAAAATTTGGTTTATAGTTGTGGACAAAATGTTAAAAAAAATAACATTTCCTTCTTGAAAGACATTGCATTTATTCAGTTTCTAGGGTCTGCACAACTTTTTTCAAACTAAATGAAGAAGTCTGGTATAGCTTGAGATTACTAGGTAGATCTCAAAGAACTTCATACAAACTGATTTTTTTTCTTTATGAAAATACATTCCTTTAAGAATAAATCACAGAATCACAGAATCGCTGGGGTTGGAAGGGACCTCTGGAGATCATCTGGTCCAGCCACCCCTCTGGGCAGTCAATTCCAGTGCTCTGTCACACTCCAAGTAAAGAAGTTCTTCTTCGTGTTCAGATGGACTTTCCTATGCTTCAGTTTGTGCCTGTTACCCCTTGTCCTGTCGCTGGGCACCACTGAAAAGAGTCTGGCTCCATCCTCCTGATACCCACCTTTAAGATATTTAGAAGCATTTATAAGATCCCCTCTCAGCCTTTTCTTCTTCAGGCTTAACAAGCCCAGCTCCCTCAGCCTTTTCTCACAGGAGAGATGCTGCAGTCCCCTCATCATCTTTGTAGCCCTCCGCTGGACTCTCTCCAGTAGTTCCTCATCTTTCTTGAACTGGGGAGCACAGAACTGGACGCAGTACTCCAGATGGGACCTCACTAGGGCAGAGTAGAGGGAGAGGAGAACCTCTCTCAACCTGCTGGACACCCTCTTCTTAATGCACCTCAGGATACCTACCACTGGCCTTCTTGGCAACACTGCTGGCTCATGGTCAACCTGTCATCCACCAGGACACCCAGGTCCCTCTCCGCAGAGCTGCTCTCCAGCAGGTCCACCCTGAGCCTGTACTGGTGCATTGGGTTGTTCCTCTCCAGGTGCAGGACCCTGCATTTGCCTGTGTTGAACCTCATCAGGTTCCTCTCTGCCCAACTTTCCAGCCTATCCAGGTCACGCTGAATGGCAACAGAGCCTTCTGGTGTATCTACCACTCCTCCCAGTTTCGTGTCATCAGCAAAATTGCTGAGGGTACATTCTAACTCTTCATCCAGGTCATTGATGAAGAAGTTTAACAAGACTGGGCCCAGTACTGACCGCTGGGGGACACCACTAGTTACCGGCCTCCAACTAGCTGAGCCACTAAGACAACCCTCTGAGTTCTGCCATTCATCCAGTTCTCAGTCCACCTCACTGACCACTCCTCCAGCCCACAATTCCTGAGCTTCCCTAGGAGGATATCATGGGAGACTGTGTCGAAAGCCTTGCTGAAGTTGAGGTAGACAACATCCACTGCTCTCCCCTCATCTACCCAGCCAGTCATGCCATCGCAGAAGGTTATCAGATTAGTCAAGCACGATTTCCCCTTGGTGAATCCTTGTTGACTACTCATGATAACCTTCTTTTCCTCCACTTGCTTAACGATGACATCCAGAATGAGCTGCTCCATCATCTTTCCAGGGTGGAGGTGAGGCTGACTGGCCTGTAGTTCCCTGGGTCCTCCTTCTTGCCCTTTTTGAAGACTGCAGTGACAATGGCTTTCCTCCAGCCCTCGGGCACCTCTCCTGTGCTCCAGGACCTTTCAAAGATGATGAAGAGTGGCTCAGCAATGACATCTGCCAGCTCCCTCAGCACTCGTGGGTGCATTCCATCGGGGCCCATGGATTTTTGGTTGTCCAGATTGCTTAAATGATCTCTCACACAATCCTCCTTGACCAAGCGAAAGTCATCCTTTCACCAGGCTTCCTCTCTTACCTCCAGGGCCTGGGAGTCCTGAGGGCCGTTCTTAGCAGTGAAGACTGAAGTAAAGAAGGCATTCAGTAATTACGCCTTCTCTGTATCCTCTGTCACCAGGGCACCCACATCATTCAGCAGTGGCCCCACATTTCCCTAGTCTTCTGTTTGCTGCTGATGTAATTGAAGAAGCCCTTCTTGTTGTCTTGTTGTCTTTGACATCTCTTGCCAGATTTAATTCCTAGTGGACCTTAGCCTTCCTCGTTGCATCCCTGCATGCTCTGAGAGCATTCCTGTATTCTCCCAAGTGGCCTGTCCCTCTTTCCACATTCCATAGACCTTTCTCTTCTGTCTGAGTTCTGCTCATCCGTGTGCGTCTCCTGCCTCCTTTGTTAGATTTCTTACTTCTGGAGATGCACTGGAGGAAGCGATGCTTAAACAGGGACCAGCTCTCTTGGACCCCCCTACCTTCTAGAGCCCTGACCCACAGGATTCCCCCAAGTAGTCACTGCAGCCAAGTCTGCCCCCAGACATCACATCCTCAACCAGTCCCTCTTTGTTCGTCAGTACAAGGTCCAGCAGCATGCCTCTCCTTGTTGGCTCCTCCACTAATGACATCAGAAAGTTACCATCAATGCTCTGCAGGAACATCCTGAACTGTGTGTGCCTGGCTATGTGGTCTTCCCAGCAGATGTTAGGGTGGTTGAAGTCCCCCATGAGAACCAGGGCCTGTGACTGTGAGGCTACTTTCAGCTGCCTGTAGAAGGCCTCATCAACTAAATAACACCTATTTCTGTTCCATTAGGCAATTTGCATGGATTTAAAAATCCAATTGGGTTCTCGTTGCCAACACCTCTAAGATTTTATACTGCAAACTAGCACATGCTTTGTCATATCCAACTCATTAAATAATCACCATGTAGAGTAGTTTGTGATTATATTTTTATTAAATGAGTGCTGTGATACTGCAAAGAAAGGCCTCCTGTTTGTTTTTTGGGACCCATCTGCTTTCACAAGAGGAAAAATCAGTGCTATGTAGTGCTGCAGTTATAATTTAAATAGTACTACATGTTTATTTTATAAGTTTCTGAACAGGATAATTTTTCAAGTTATGTGCCAATTTGAATAAAATCTGTGGACATACAGTATAAAAATATGTCTCTTCAAGCATAAACAAAATCTCTTATTAGCAAAGAATGTGTATGTTTCTTCTGCTCTGGAGAATATTCTTAACATTGACCACATCGCTGGTGACTTATGAACCTTTTATACACATGGGGAAAAAAGGGAGATAACGGGTACAATAATCATCCTAATAATACCACTTGCTGAATTTCAACTTTCAAGCCTCTCTTCAAAGTTAAAAGTTAGCTTCCAAAGCTTTTTAAGAGGCTGCTGCCCTTTTCAAACCATATTTCAGGTACATCATTCTTGCTGATTTATACATACTAAATGCTATGTGCCCTATTCCTTCTGCGTAAAGCTGGAGAAGGCTGTGTAATTTCATTCTGCACCCTGGCAACCTCATTCAGCTCAGGCTGGTCGAAAAGTCTTAAGGCTAATTATGAGAATATTGGTTATGGACTGATCTGGAAATAGAGAGCATCTATAGCTATTTCCTGACACAGACACTCCAGATACAGACGAATCAGTTCTTTCTATTAAATAGTTGTGACTCCCTCCCTTTCATTCAGAACTGTTGAGATAACACAGCAGCAAGAAGGCATGGCAAGAAGAAGAATGGTAAAAATTCAGGGCAGCAGTTCAGACAGTTTGAAGTGTCGCAAGAAGAAGTAATTTTTTTTTTTTTTTTTAAAGAGTGGATTCAAACTGCTTGAGAGTTGGATGACTCTGAATTACACACTGGACATATTAGATAGAAGTAATTGACACTTTACAGAAACATGCATAAAGCCATGTATGTTACCTTTAAATGCACACCACAGTGCAAGCTATGGCTAACAGAAACAAGAAATTGCTTATATCATAACAAGAACCTTTGGAAAAAAGGACTAATAAAACAGTTGACTCTTCAGTGGGCAATACTATGGCTATACATCTGTTACTTTTATGTAAAGAGTGAGCTTGTTGGGCAATATATATTTTGCTTAAACCCTGCTCTCTATACTATTTGCACAGCAGAAACTCTTACCACCTCGGACACTGTTGTGATAGATTCAGGTTAAATGACAATTAAAGATCAAATTTAAAGGAAATAGCCCTTGTCCTATTGGGTCATAGTTGAAATATAGTAATGTAAGAATACTGAGAAACTTGCTTCTGTGGTATTATTGAAAAAAATGCAGATTCAATTGTCAAGAGACTGCACATCCAGTTCACCAATGTATGTAATTACAAATGAAACCAATAACTGTTTTAAGTTTGTAAGGCAGAGATGTGTGACTCTATTTTCCTAATTTAACTGACTTCAGTCTTAGGCTTGCTAAGACTTTTCACACAACTGTTCTGAAAAAAACTGCTAAAGCTACACAACCTATAGTATTCTCACCATTTTCAAAAGGATGACTTCCCATCATGTTATCACAGAAGAGTTCATAAGGAGGAGAATAGCTAAACATTGTACTTACTGCTGGTCTTTTTAGTCAGAAAAGATAAGATTCCTTGACTTATATGACATGTTTTTTTAATTCTAATTCTCAATATATAGTTTGCTGTGCTGGTCTACAAGACAGACTGGTTGGAGACATGAAGCTAGATGCTATTGCCAGTTCTGCTACCAGTCTTCTATATGATCTTGGACAAGTCTTTAAATGTCTCTGCATCTTTGTTTCCTCTTTAACATTCTGAATCTCTCAGGTTTCTTTATCATCAGTTCTTGTCTGGTTTTGACCTGATAAGAGCTGGCAATCCCTACCCAATGGGATGGCTGTGGTTTTTTGGTTTTCAGTTGGGCATTTTTTCCATTTCTTTGTTTGTTTAGTTCAATTTTCTTATGGTTTTGTTTTTAAATTTAATGTAAGGATTTGTTGGTTTGATATTATACTGCCTGTAAACACTTTGATGACTAGAAGCAGGCTAGGCACTTCGAAGCAACTGCAGTCATTACTTGCAGTGTTCTAAGGAATATTTTGATTTTTTTATGAAACTGAAAAAGTGATAGTAGTAACTTCAAGAAGGCATTAACAGTGCTGCCTAAAGAAAATGTTACTGGTTGTATGGATGAAAGAGCAATCTGCAAGCACTTGACAGACATTGCATCTTTACTCTGTGTGACTGAGAGGAGGATGCCTGGTTCCTGTAGATATTTTTGAGTAAACCTGTTCAACTGCAAAGCCAGCAGCTTCTCAGTGCAGAACATTGTTCTTACACACAGTAATGAAAACCATAATGGCAGTTAAGCTCATGGAGAAGGGACCTTTTGGAAACAGAGGAAAAACAAGCTAAGGAGGCAACCACAAAATCGGAATTTCTGCGCAGCAATTTCTGTATATTCAATGCAAATGTGCCTATGTGACACTAGCCAGGAGATTGTTTGAATGAAATAGAACATGCTTCACAGTTTGCTATTATCTTCGAGCCTCCTTTCATCTGCAATTGAGTTGATAAATGCCAATATTTAAGTGCTCAAAAAATAGTGCTGAGAATTTTTGCGTAAAAGAAACCATCCAATGCCAACTCTACTTAGAGTCTCTAGTCATTTCTAGAAGGACTATCAGTTCAATGGAGTTCAACTCGGTTGTAATTTGTAGACTTACGGAAATCAAGACTAGAAGAGGAAGAAAGAAGGGACTATTTTGGCTGTTTTCTAGTATTAAATTTTTACCAGCTTCCCCTTAGAAATGATATGGCTGTTATTTAAACATCTCTGGGAGTTGTGATAAACTTGCTCTCAAATATAAATTTAAGCCACCCACACTCTAAATAAAAGCAATTAATTAGAGGAAAGAGAGGGAAAGTTTCTAATGAACACACTGTTGCCCAATCAGAGAAGGGGTTGGCACATTTCATCCCTAAACTGCACAGCACTAAGTATTTCAAGAAAGGACAGAATGATCCTAACCTGATATACATCCTTAGGTACAAAATAAAGTATTGGTAGCATGGATTTCTGTACTTCAGTGGGCTTTGGGTCAGGGCATAAGACTGCACAACATAAGCAATGAACTTTGGAGAAAAGGCTGCAAGAGCTGACCTAAAGCACAAGAAGAGAGCAAGTGAAAGATCCCCCTCTTCATACAAGCCCTGTACAATTTTCTTTCATGTATAAATAATAGCCATACTGCATAAAAGGTGCAAGATAGATCATCTGTAATGGCTTAAAATAGCAGCCAAAAAAAGAATCTTGGGATTTTTTTTTTAAGTCCTTTTAGCACATTCTAGGACAAAGCCCTTGTCAAGAGGAATAGACATTTTTGGACGAGCCAGCACATTTGTTCCCATAACCTCAAATGGAAAATCCCAACCATCCGTGAAATCAAAGTGAAGACAGGTTCCTCCTACAAGAAGACATTTGTAATTATACTGCTTGGGATCAGCATTCTTTCTCTCTCTTTTATACTCCTACTCGTGCTATTCTTGCTTGTGATCTCTCACCAGATCTCATTAGAGGAGAAAATCAGACAGGGGAAAATAAACAGAAAAAAAGCAACACATCTCACTTAAGCTGACTTACAATATGAGAAGTATTTTAGTTGCACAGACAAGAGAGCTCATCTGCACTTACAGTAGAAGTAACAAAACAACTTTTCCAACAAAGTCAATATTAAAAACCTATTACTATATGCACCACTTAATAGAGCAGCAGTCAGCAACCTTGTAACCTGAAACAATACGTAGGTCCAACATTCTCTAGACAGTTATAGCCTGTACATATTCTATTATAATTTAACCAAATTTCTTCTTTGCTATAATTTCAGATGAGATAAAGAAAATACACAATGCTCTGCAGTTGAAATACTGTATCTACCGAATCCTGACAAAACTGCTACTGCTGACCATGCTTGACAGACCACAAGCCTTTAACCCTACAAATCAAATGAATTGCATCACACATATGAAGATTGAAGGGACTTCCATGCTGTGTTTCATATCACATGGGTAGTTCAAGGGAACATGTACCTATGTCCATCCAGTGCCATACGAAAGTCACGCTTACAGGCTCCCCTGTATTTATTGATGACAAAGGGAGAAGGAATGCATTGTTCTACGGCCTATCTCAGTTATAGGAGAAAAAGCAAACATAATCCGAGTAAATCTGGGTAAAATTCAAAAGTGAAAATTCCCACAAGATTTTAAAAAGAAAATAAATTACCTGTGCGTGTGCTGGCTGAGATGGAAGTCAGCAGTATGGGGAAGAACAAGCATCGGGAGAACTCAGACCAGGGCAATGACATAGGTAGATTACAGGTAGAGAAGTAGCTACTACCTTGTATTTGCCCTTCTTCATGTGTGTGTATGGAGTTACATATGGCACCTTGGAAATGTCAGGATCCACTTGTTGGAACACCTCTGCAAAATCTATTTCAAGTTTGCGCTCCAGTATATGGCAAGAACAATGTAGATGTTCTGTTAGTGGGATCTGAGTGCCCTTTCAAACCCCTGGGTACGTGACAAGATTTGGAGGGTATATATTGTACTTTTTACATGGAAAGTAATGCAGCATTATCCTCACTTTCTGTATGAATCAGACTCTACAATTTCCAGAAAGTACCCTTAATTAATAGCTCTGAAGAGAGGAAGTGAAGGCTTAAGGTGATTGTCCTCTTGTGAATTATGGGTAAAGAAGTTCAGACAGTTCCCAACACAAGAAAACATTCTTACCTCTTTACTGCCACAGCGTTTTCAAAAGAGCATGAAATAAGGCCTGTCAGGTATTTCAGAGGGTGCACGTGCTCTTTTGTTTCCCTTTTCTCTTCCTTTCACTTTCCCTTCTGCAATCCTCCCAGGTTCTTTTTTATCACAAGCACAACTCAGTCAATTTGTTCCAACTGATCCCTGGATCACTTCAATACAGCTATATCTAACAAGGTGTTTGCCTCTGGAGCATTTGCAGATAATCCCCATTGGCTATGGACTGCCCCAGGAAAGGCAGAGATCCTGTATTTCCTGGCTTTCAGAAATCAGCACTCTGAAAAGACGGAAAATAGACCAGGAAACCTTCCATCTGCTAAAGTTTTGGCTTTTTGTCATTGAATGTGTAAGATGAACAAACAGGCTTAACATGAAATTGAATTGGAATGCTAACCTCAAACACAGAAGAGGTGGTTATATGTTCAAAAGGGCAAAACACATGCCAGAAGGTATGTACTGAGCCAATAGTAACCACAATGTCTAGCAAAGATAGGCATTCAGAACAGGACAAACAATGCCAGCTCAGCTGCTTGGAAACTGTTTTCCTTTCAGCAGATAAAACAGGGACATGATGATAATAGTTTTTCATATTTTTGTTACAGGAATACAAAAAGACTCCAGGTGAGATAAGAACCTCATACCTGTGTAGCCCAATTAGAAAAGAAATGGACATTTTTTCTGATTTTGTAGATGGAGAACTGAAATCCATTGGCAAAATCACTTCGTTTCTCTGAAAGTCTGCAGCAGAGCTAAGGCAAAGTATTGAGATGTCTTGAATCCCAAAACTTAATGTAATTGCCATCTATCCCTGCTCTTACAGCGAAAGGAGTAGGCGATTCAATTTGATGTTTCACCCTTCTTTTTCTTCACACAATACAATTAATTTCATCATGAATTTCTGTGTTGATACTCCTGCTCCAGGTTTTATACATCTTCAGCTTAATCATTTCTCCTCTATATTTGTTTTAATAGCTGAAATTGTTTGTGAAATCTCGTCTTATTGCCTTGTGTTACATGAAACAATCAGAGATCGCTCCTTTGTCTTTCCCTTGCCTTTTTGTGATCAATGAACTTCAGGACATGATTTTAAAGATTGATGCAGTGATTCATTTTCACAGCATGATGGAAGGGTAAGTTTTCTAAGGTGTTAAGTGACTCCTTAGTGAGGCCCAGATAGTTTAAACCTTTTACTGTGTTATGGAAACATATCCCTCTCTGACAGAAAGATTTGTTTAATATATACAAAAGCTTACAGAATCTTGTATATTTGAATTCTTATGGCCGTACATCTTATCAAGCATACTTTGTGTAATGATAAGTAAAAGTATTTGTGAGCCACAGACTTTTTCAGTGTTATGCAGAACAGATACTCTGATGTTTTCCATTACCTTTATGCACTGGTAGAAAAATAAAAAAGTTGAATGACATCACAGTACATGGATTTACCTCCTCTTTCTCAAAAGCAGATCTCTAGTTCTGGCACTATTCATCCCCTGCACCAGCTTTCTTTGTACTCCCTCCAGGGATACTGGCATTAGATCATCATGAAGAAGGTCCACTTATGTCCAGGTTGCTTTGTAGAGCATGGAAAGGATTAGCTTATTTAGGGAAAACATGGAATAATTTCACTGAAGTCAATGTGATTTCTCTGGGGTTTTTTTCTTTCCAGTAGGAACAAGAGCAGAATATATCTCACTTAAGTAAATTACGACATCCCTGCATTCCAACTGTAAGAAGAGCTGAAATGCAAAATTTAAAGGTGAGAGACTTAATGTATCCAAGTCTAATGGTCTGTAATATAAATGAGAAACCCCAATAATGTTCTTCTGTGCCTGTTTTCATAGCTATTTATATCAATTTTATACTCGCTTTTTTCATTTCTATCACTTCTTATTACAATTTAACCCACTCAACAAGCAGCTGAACTGAAACCTGAGAGGCAACAAAAATTGTTTGAAGCAGAACACTCTTTGCTCCATGAACTACAATCTTCTGTTTTTCCACGCTGGAATATGTTAGTGCATCTTAGGGACAGAACTGTCTCCCTCATTAACACTGCAAAGCAGGGCTGGGGAAGAAATCATGGCAAGACTGAGTTTTGCAGCCCTTATGTGGGAGAACACTTACATAAGTAATTCCACTTATTTCATTGTGCTGCTCTGCATAATCTGTCAGCCTCTTAACAGAGGTAGGTTGGGTATTGGCATTAATCAGCTCATGTCTGTTCCTTGCAGTTGAACAGAAAAGCAGATACCTTCTTGTCAAGATTTGAATTTTAAGAACATTGTATTGCATTTATGTCATCAGGTGTGTGCATTTCTGCATAGGGGCACCTTCCTCCCCAGAACGCAAGTGTATGAGACTAGCATAGGATCTAGCTTTTAACCTGTTTCATCTGCAGAGAAATGACTGGGTTTTTTAACCCAAAAACAAAGATTGTAACAAGAGCTGCTCCCATTCCTTCAAGGAACACTACCAAGATATATAATAGAGCATTCTTTTTCTTTTTCATTTTCTTTTTTCTTCTTCTTTTTCTTTTTCTTTTTCTTTTTCTTTTTCTTTTTCTTTTTCTTTTTCTTTTTCTTTTTCTTTTTCTTTTTCTTTTTCTTTTTCTTTTTTTCTTCTTCTTTTTCTTTTTCTTTTTCTTTTTCTTTTTCTTTTTCTTTTTCTTTTTCTTTTTCTTTTTCTTTTTCTTTTTCTTTTCCTTTTCCTTTATTTTTCCCCTCTTGGATCCATTTATCTTCTAACATTATTATAATCTCAAAATGTTTTTTTCGAAGATTGACATTCTGGTATTGTGAAAACAAATATCTCATATTCACATAACAGAAGAACATTCCATTTCTGCAAACCCTTCACCATTCAGGTAACCTTACAGACATTAGTAGTCACCTTGATTTCAACGGGATGAGGTACTTCAGCAGGGTAACAAACATCTCCTCCTGACTGCAACCGAATTCTTGCAGAGCTATATTTTAACTCATAAATAGTCCCACTGAAATCAAGAGGAATAATTCTTGTGTAAAGAGCTCCCCACAAGCATAAGTATCAGAGCTGGCCTTGTGCAAATAAGCCCCAGCTCTTTAATGAATGTTATGCAATTGCTACCTTACAACCACACACAGCCCCATTAGCTTCAAGTAAGATCCATCAGGGACTCATTGCAAGACTAGGGCTTAAAGGCAGGCTGCCCAGAATGAATGGTTTAACTAAAGGCATGATGTTAAAATGATTTAGAATGACAGTTAAATTAAGTGCAACTACCTGTGTAGACACACACCAGTTTAGTATGCCCCTGTAATTTACAGTTTAAAACCCCAGAAGCACCCACACACTACCTCACATGGGCTTAATACTGCAACGTAACAGCCTTTGTTTGCTAACAGCACTCGAGAGACACATTCTACTTCACAATTTCTCCTTGCTTTTTGAGTTAAGAAGTCTGCAGCATGATCTATGCCTAAAGATGAGTTTCTTTCCTTTACCAGGATACTGCACCCACTTGTTCTGTCCTGTCTTACTCCTGCACCCCCTGATCACTTGCACAGTTGTGCAGGGTGGCCCATACATTTCTGACTGTGTGTATTCTTTTCATGGTCCCATTTGATCTACGAGAAATAAGTGAGCTTGTGAATACAGGTTTTTGAAATAACATCGGAGCTGCCTCTAACAGTAAATAGGCTTTTTAAATCTTACACAAATACAATAAAATATCTTTTCCTAGTCTGTCAATCTTGTACTGTGTTTGGTGAACAGTCTTCCATCTTTTCGTACCGTATATTCTGCAAACCACTTGGAGACACCAAGATTGACGCCAAGCCCAGTGCCAGTGATTTTACTAAGCTGTGGAATAAGACCCAGTAGCCGCTAACTTTTTTTCAGATATGACACAACCAACTATTTTTCAAATATCCCTGTTCTCTGGTTTGCTCTTTTGGATTTGGCAACTAATTACTGGCCCTTTAGCTTGGGGTCCCTAATCTGTCACAAGCCTGTGCCAGCTACACACAGTATCCATCGTTATGGGTTTTCATGGCAGGGTTTTGGTAGTGGGGTGCCTATAGGGGTGGCTTGTGTGAGAAGCTGCAAGAAGCTTCCCTCATATCTGATAAAACCAGTGCCAGCCGGTTCTAAGATGGACCCACCGCTGGCCAAGGCCAAGCCAACCAGTGACAGTGGTAGTGTCTCTCTGATAATATATTTAAGAAGGGGAAAAAAATGCAGTGAAATGGCAGGGTGGAGACAGAATTGAGATGATGCGAGAGAAACAAGTCTGCAGACACTAAGCTCAGTGAAGAAGGAGGAGGAGGAGGTGCTCGAGACGCCGGAGCAGAGAATCTTCCCTTGCAACTCATGATGAAGACCATGGTGAAGCAGGCTGTCCCCCTGCAGCCCATGGAGGTCCACGGTGGAGCAGATATCCACCTGTAGCCCGTGGAAGGGACCCCACACTGGAGCAGGTGGATGCCTGAAGGAGGCTGTGACCCCGTGGGGAGCCTGCGCTGGAGCAGGCTGCTGCCAGGACCAGCAGACCTGTGGAGAGAGGAGCCCACACCGGAGCACGTTTGCTGGCAGGACCCAGGCTGGAGCAGCCTGTTCCTGAAGGACTTCACCCTGTAGAAGGGACCCATGCTGGGGCAGTTTGTGAAGAACTATGCTCCAAGGGAAGGACCCATGCTGGGGCAGTTTGCAGAGAACTGTCTCCTACGAGAGGGACATCACGCTGGAGCTGTGGAAGAGTGTGAGGTGTCCTCCCCCTGAGGAGGAAGGAGCAACAGAGACAACGTGTGACGAACTGACCATAACCCCCATTCCCCGCTCGGGGGGAGGAGGTAGAGAAAAGGCAGTGAAGTTAATCCCAGGGAAGAAAAGAGGGGTGGGGGGGAAGGGGTTTTTAAGATTTAGTTTTATTTCTCACTGTCCTACTCTGATTTGATTGGTGATAAATTAAACTTCCTTTTCTCCCCAAGTCAATCTGTTTTGTCCGTGACAGTAATTGGTGAGTGATCTCTCCCTGTCCTTGTCTCGACCCTCGAGCCTTTCATCATATTTTCTCTCTCCTGTCCAGTTGAGGAGGGGGAGTAATAGAACAGTTTTGGTGGGCACCTGGCATTTATCCAGGCCAACCCGAAACATCCATAAACCCAGACTATGGTCTAGTAGATAGCTCTGTAACATCTGTAACCAGCAGATAACCTAACCTGTTTTGTTGTGGTTTTTTTTTTTCCCCAATCTAGAAAAGGTTGGGCACTGTTGTGTTGTGTTCTCAGAATGAATAGGGGAGAATGGAGTGGAATAGACAAGGGGTTGTATTTGCCCACTTTTCCCTAATCACCCCTCACTCCCAAAAGACCCACAGAAGTTTTATGATATATTTCATGATGATTATAATAAAGATATAGAAAAATTTCAACGAGTGAAGATAAGACATAGAAAAAAGTTCAGTGGCATAAACTCAACTCTGTTCTCCTCTTCAGTTAAGTGTATCTAAATAATTTAGTCTAATAGTAAGACTAATTAAAAGTGTCAGCAAACAGGGTTCTTTTAAAAAACAAATAAACCTCTAAACATAGAGAAATAGAGGGATATGCTTTTCTTTCAACTTCTTTTTCCTATTTTTGCTTTCTTTGATCTGTATTTCCATGTGTGTATTACCTTCCTTTATTGCTGGGGCACAGCACAAAAAATCTCAGGTAAAACTCTGTGCTACGCAGAGTGACATAAAACATCCATTACCTCCAAACTGTATACACCCTTCCAGGGAAAACTGGATAGTGAAATAACGGCTGGAACTCGTGGTCAAAGATAAGTTGAGTTGTTCCCAGAATCAGAGTAAGTAAGTACAATTCCTTTCAGAATTTCAACTGGCCTTAACAACTACATAATAGAAGAACAAGAATAAGCTAAACAAAAGTGTGTTAATTAAATAGTGTTACTATTCAGTAATCAACCGTCACCCATTTATTTCTCTGAGGAACAGAAATCTATGATCTTTACACTTGCCATAAATGCTTTTCAAAGTTTTTTTCTCACTAGCTGCTCTTAAAAGCCCCAACTTAAAAGACTACTTACAGGTCTGCTGAGCTTTATTAATATCTCCAATCTGGTACATAATTAGCACATGTTTAAGAACTTCTCTGAAACAGAGCCAAAGATCCTGAAGCTGGCAGCAGTTTTCAAGTCAACAGCCATTTAGCGCTATGGAGTCCATGAAAGCCCATGAAGAAATTGATATGTGAGAGAAACAGAAGAAAGCATATGCAATTTGAAGAAGAAGCCCCACATAAAAGAGAAATATACATACATGTATCTATAAAAGTTTCTGTACTCCCTATAGGAGAGAAGTCTTTGTGGGGTACTAAAATCTGTCTAATCAGGTAAAAAAAGAAAAGTTGATTTTAACCCATTTGCTGTATGGAGTTTTAGTATTTATTGAATCTGCCTAGAAAAACCCAGCAGATAACTCATGGTGTACTATTTATAGTCAGGGATCGAACATCTTATGTTCTAAGCCTGTCTAATTTCAAATTTTTATTGACATGAAAAGTACACAATGTTTACAGTGCTGCACTCTTTTAGGAAAAAAAAAAAGAAAAGAAAAACATCTCTTTAAACCCACTCACATCTCATCTCATCTCATCTCATCAGTCATAACCTACATGAATGATAATAGGTTCTCAAATCTCTCTAGTTCTCTGTGACAGTTCTAGTAATGCAGTGCCAGATGTTTAAAATGTCTGTAACACCCAGAGGTTGCAGTGCAGTGACCTCCATGATCTCCCATTTGATGGACGTTGTTGGTAAATGTAAATATAATTACAGTGCAATCCATTTATGATAGGCATGATTATAACATAGCAAATAAAATCACTTACAAAACTATATATGTTAAATTAAATATATTGTTTTCTGATTATAATAGACACTCTCTGAGTATTATTAATACATCCTAAGAAGAGAACAGAGAAGGAGCTTTGAGCATATTTCAGAGATGGAAGAACATCAAGGAACTTAAGCTCTGTGCTTTCATTCCCACAAGCTGTGTAAACCACTGAGTTAAAACAAATACGTCGAAAAAACAAAACTGTTACTTTTTTTTGCTAAGCCTCTGCAACAGCAGGTTGGGCATGTTCTTACAGTCCAGAGTCCTTGACAGATCACTGGAAGAGCAGCATTCCTCTTATCACATTTCACCAGCAAACTTGCTGTAATAATACTACATTCTCGCTTTCAAAACTAATTTAGTAAGCAGGTAGAATTAACACATCGCATTTTTCAAGCCCCAAAGCCTAATCCAAGCCAAAGGAAAAAAAAAATCTGCATTATTCTGAATGAAAATAATTCCTGCAAAACAAATAAACAGACCATTTTGTAGCCTGTGTAAGTGGATGTTAAGTAAGTATGCAAGTATGTAAGTATGTTAAGTTACGGAAATAACGCCACTGGTGTTGCTGAAATGACCACATTAGAGTTGTGTTTCTGTATGATGCTATTTTCTTTAACGACCTACGTGTCCGTTCTTTCTCGATTGCATTAAACCATGCTGATGCTGAGAAGAAAGTGGAATCATTTTCCTAGGGAGGAAGAAATCTTTCCTTCAGCTGTGCCCCCATCTTCTTCCTTTATCCCAACCCTTCTCCCATATGGTATTTTGCTTAGGTATGCTTTCTCCTTACTGACTCTTGACCGAGTATTTCACCCTAGAGTTTTAAGCAAATTGGTGTGGTTTGTAATGATCGTCAGATTAGTTTAGTTAGCTGTTGTGTCCATGAAAGTAGCAAAAGCTGACTGTTGTTATCATATTGTTAGTATTATTAGGTTATTAATAGATATTACAGAGAGGAACTGAAGAGGCATTGTTTTTATTCAACACCTCATCATACAGAAAAGCAAAGGACTGTGCATGCTATGGATCGCATTTCAGGCCTACCACAGTCCCCTCTACAGTCTGACTGGCAAAGAGTTAGAGGCCCCTCGATAAAGAGATACTGGTGATGTAAAACAGAGGAAGCTAGCAGATTAGGAAGTTGGGGCAGGAATTCCCTAAACTAATTCTTCTTACCCTTCCCTTTCCCTTTATGCCTCATGAAGCTACAGGTCAAAGGACTTTCCCAGAGCAACTCAGCAGATGATTAGCTGTTCAGACATAGCCTGCCCTCTTCCCTATGGAATGCAAGGGGTTAATTTAACATAGTGACATTTCTCTATAGTGACGTCCTCTCCTAGAGGCAAAGTTCCTATGACCACACTTCTAAAATGTCACCCTTTAATTTTTCAAAGGTTCATATCGCTGTTCACTGTGGGAGTCTTTTTGTTTCATTTCAGTCCCAGCCAAGAACAGTGTTCAGACCTTTCTCTTCCTCCTTGATTTAGTCATATTCCTAATATCATGACTCCGAGGGGCTCAGGAGAGCTCCCTCCCATCTCCACTGTCTGCCTCACTGCACAAAGCAATTGCAGCTGACCTGGTAACCTCTGTCTTCCAGACCGTGACTGGCTCTCACTGGGCTGCCTTCCCCAACTCACCATCGTCTCTTAGTTACAGCCGAGCCAGCCTGAGTGAATTCTCCGAGCTGCCTTTACACATATATTGGCATAGCTGAAAGCAGCATTTTGCCCCTTTCTGCTGTTCAGAGGCATCTAAAGTGCCTATCATATTACATGCAGAAAAGGTGACTCTGTTTTTCTCAGGCACGAATTTCTCCTATTTTCACCAAGAAAGAAGTACAGCAGTAGCCTTCATTGAGCTTCCTTACCTCAGAAAGAAATTAAAGCTCTGTTCTGCAGAAGCATTCCAAACACAGCTCAAAATACTTCAGGCACCTCAGCCATCCCTTGCGGGATCAGGGTTTCACTGAACAGATTTTCCTATCTCCAGAAATGGACATAATATTTTTTTATAGGTAGTTTCCCACTTGTGTTCAGGGACAAGTTGACTGTATCCAAAAACTCATTTGTCTCTCACTGTCCCTTAGGTGGAGAGACAGATCTTCAGATATCTACTGTACAGATACAATATTGTGAACACAACGTATGGATCACTGAGTGTAAAGGCAAGTAAATCTTACTTTGTTTGCAGAGTTACAAACAGTCACAATGTCATAAATCTAGGGCTATATAAAATGACACTGAGCATTGTTTTTACGTCATTGAACTATTTTGGAAAGCTAAAGTTTGAGAAAAAAAAAGTGTTGGTTTTTTTTTTCAAATACATCAATAATCTTCCATTTAATTTATATATCCACAGCTGTCAGCTACCTCCAAACCCTCTTAGTGCAGTGACATGGAAACATTTTTACTGAAAACTTCTTAGGAATACCTCAGAGATTTCACATTCGTATCTATTTAAGCGAGCAGATGAATAGAAGCTACCTAACCTAATTGGGGGAGCGGAAAAAAAATCGATAAAGCAAGCTTTCTGCTTATCAACTGTATCCCATTCCTTGTTGGTTATTGCTTGCACTGTGGCTTATTTGGAGGAAACCTTTGTTCTGACTTTAATTTGTTCTGCTCATTCCATGGTCACATTCCCTAGTTCAGTTTAATAAGCAAGAAGTAGCATATGGGAATAAAGCAGTACGGAAGACATATGTTGCTGATGCAGTACATCCACTTGGCAAACACAATTTCATTTTATTACTACAAATTCAGAAGTGTTTTGTCATTATGGGAAAAATGTCAGCTCTTCTATTTAATTAATTAATGCACATCAGAGGGAATATAACTTGATGTCATACAACAATAGTCTCATTTTTTCCAATATCGCTTCTTCATATGTTTTCCTTCTTCTTTTAAGATCCTACCAAGTGCACCATACCTGCCTATTGGAATTCACAGAGTCAGTGAAGCCCCACACAAACAAATGGGATCCATCACCAGTGGAGTTCACATTTTGTGTAAGGATACATGAGAGGAGGAAGTATCTTATCTTTGGTTTTGGCAAAACCTGGTTGTCTGTGTTACAAAGTTTGTAGAATAATTCCACCAGATGTAAGTTACCTGATCCTGTACCAGAATACAGGGATTCAGTTCCCTGAAGTCAAAGTTTCCATAGGATCTGCAGGAGACCATCAGTTTCTGTGTTACCACCTGCCTTCCCTAGACCACCTGCCTTCCTTAGCTGTCTCCTGACATTGTTATTCTGGATCCTGTGAAAATCATACTGCTACAGCATCTTGTTTTGAGGAATTGCCTTTAAGAGGTTCTCTGAATAGAGGTGGAAGTCATACAAATGGCAGTATCAACCCTGTATGAAGCATCCTTGTTTTGAATCTTCCTGACATTGTTGAGAATATGCAACAGCTAGCTCATCAACTTCTACTATAGCAAAGGAGAAGAATACACGGCACTTTAACCTGCAGATTAAATTTTAGGATAACGGCAGACAAAGTAGAAAAAGCAGTATTCACCCTCCACTTCTTCCCCAGGCCAGATCCATGATTCAGGGAAAAAAAAAAGAAGAAGAACAGAGTAGGGGGCTAAAAGAACCAGGTACAATGTTTGATTAACACAGACACTGGTATTGCAATGTGGAATGCAACTTAATGCTGTAATAAAGATACTGCTTCAAGGAAATCTGTTAGACTCAGGAATGTAGTGTGTAATTGATGAGAGAAAAATCGTCCACTTTGTTATTCTGAACTAGACTTCTGGGAGCAGGCTGGTATTCTAAGACTGGTGATGTGCTTGCTATTGTAGGTACTAATTCCCAGGGAAACAAGGACTTTCACTGTGGCTAAAACACAGCAGATCATTCCCTAAATGCTCCCAGTTTCCTCTATTGCAGTAGAGTGTATAAGCTTTAGTGTATTTATATTGCCTGGGAAAATAAAATAAAATACTTTAAAAAAAAAAAAAGTGAAACAAAAACCCTCTCTCCTCATACATTGCTGAGGGAGAAAACTTCCTTAAACGACTTTGAATTGTGGTGCTATCAATTTTATGAATGATGTTGGACAATCTCATTTCTTAGGCACATGTGAGACTTCTAATTACAAAGACACTTATTTGTAGGGTTTTTTTCTCTTCAAGAAAGAGATTCGTACATCCATTTAAAGGTTTTAAAAAAAGAAATAAGCCATAAAGCCCATAAAATAGTAATTCCTTGAGTTCCTATTAGGGGAAAGTGTGATGAGTGATGGTGTCTACTTTATCCTCTAATGTGTTGCCATGATACAAGTGTCCTTATCTCCACCTTTTTAACTTTTATTGCAGAAGCAATTCTATGGTATGAGTTACAATTCAGTTCTTGCAATGATATTTCCTACACTTCCAGAAATGACCCACTCTGCCTGATTTCTATACAATTTTTTTCCATCACTTGTCGCTATGCAAAATCATACAGGCACACTGAAAATCTTACAGACTTTCTCCTTATTTTAGGAAATGGGTTATATTCCAAACTATAATATAATTCTGAGCCGATTATTAAGAAGCCTGCTTGTATCTTACAATAATTTTTAACACAGTGTAGTTAAAAGGACCTAAAGAGATTCTGACACATCAGATTTCTGATAGATAGGCATTGTGAATTCACATGGGCCATTGCTTAGAAACTATTTTAAATGATCGATTTTTATACTAATTTAATTGTTTTTATGCCAGTCTGAATTCTACATCAGAAACAGACTTCATGGCACTGGTAACACTGCTAATTCTTCTAAAGATTTTACTGTTTAAAGTTACTTGTTCATGCTATCTGCTTAATGAATTGTCCTCTTCAAGGTGACAAATTATTTATTAGAGTAATGAACAGATCAATCAGCCGAACTGGATAACTGAAACACACAGCTTTTGGCAAAGTAAGGTCTGAATGTTTACATTTATCATAGAAAAGCCTTGACTTTGAAGCAGACCTTTCAGAGCTGTTTATTAATCATGATCTCATTACAGTTTTGTTGGACTAATAGCTTTTTATTTGTCAGAATTGGTTCTGAAGATGTAGTGCTGTTGTACTAAAAATATAGAACTATTTACACTATTTAATCTTCTACAAAATTGTTCAAAGGTAGCTTATTTCTAACGTTGTGCTTTATATGAAAACAAATTGAGATTAATAACTTAAATCAGAGTGACTTCAGAACTGGTGTCTGAAAAGTTGTGGCCTCTCAGGTACAAAACTTCAAAGCACCTCCTCAGTTAGCTGCAGCACATAGCAGTGATTCACTGCAGAATTGAGAGTATTACTTTGGGAACAGGTCCAATACTGCTAGAATATGGCACGGAGCCTCCAACTGCAGAAAGATACGTATTGGGTACATTAAGCATATTTGAGTGTTTATTAGTGAGAGATTTGGGATTTAGACTAGAATGTGCTCTGAAACTAATCTAAATACACATCTGCTGAAGGGTGAAATGGCATATACTGTAACTCATGAAAATAATGAGTGTGAGTTAGTTTCTGAACCATAGCTCTACAATTTATTCAGATCAGATTTGGCAGGAATTTGTTAAAAGGGCATATAATGAACAAAGTAGAGTTTAGCTACACAATTGCCCTTAAATCATTGAGAGTTCTCTGATGAAAAACCCTTAAACTGTTGTGGAAGTTTGCAACCAGTGAACCCCGTGTTTCATTTTTTGCTGTTATTGTGGGGGGTATTTGGCATGGTTTTTTTAAGTAAATTGGACTGGAGCACAGTGTTGAAAAAATTTACTGGAAAATGTAGCTTTGTATTGCTATGGCAGATGATCGGTAAACTGAAATATGGGCAGGAGGGAACCTTCTAACGCCAAACTTTTAATCTGCCTTATATCAAATATTCAACATAGAGCAGTCGTACCATGAAATTGAATTATCAGACTGGTTAACTATGAGACCATATATTAGACATGGGAATCCAGCTATGTTAATAGGCACAACTTTTTCAGTGTCTATGTTTAACAGCAAAAATGCTTGGTTTAGCAAAATTGCCTTTGCAAATAAACTCAGATACACTTAGCTGTACGTATAATTAATTGCAAACATACTAAGTGATTAGAAATTACAGCCCTCAACATCAATTCATCTTGGTGGCACACATTATTGATGATGAAATACTGTTGATATATACCTAGCTTGGACCTGTATTTCAATGAATATGTGGAACAATCTGTTTCCTTCATGACATCTTACTGCTGGAGTTGAAATTAAATTTAAGTTTTAAGTTGGAATCAGGACATCTAATGAGAGTTCATGGGCAAAGCTCTATCAAAATGAGAAATGTTGGCATAAAGCATTGATCAATGAACTGTTCCCTCTTGAAAAAGTAAATGCTTTAATCCTGAGGCAGAATATGCACTTTGTGTTGGTCTCATGCATATAAATAGCCACTTTTGAGTCCCAGTTTAATCCAAGTGAAAATGTCTCCATATAACTCTGACTGTAAAATTTACTACTGCTCCCTTCCCCACTTTAGTGTAATCAATGGGGAATTGACTTGAGTGGAAGAAGAGTTTGACCTACAAATTCAATTAAGCAAATTCTTGGTTGTTTGGTATAAGGTGCAAGATACCATTTTTATTTTATTTTATTTTAACCCAGTGGTCTAAGTGAACATGTAAAAATATTTCTACAACCTTTGAGCACTAAAGTAAAAGTTGAATAAATCTTTATGTCCATTGATAATTTGGGGATAAGGTATAAGCAACCTTTTACCTCTTCTGATACTTCTGGCTATATGTATATCCTTGTTTGACTTCTAATATATGCTTCATTTTGGTGCAACTTTCCTCAGAATTCCAAAGTGTGCAACACATACCATCATTGCTGTCTTATAAGTGCTGGTATGGGGAATAATGAGTTGTGATCTTCCTTGACTAATAAGTAAAGTTGCTTTAAGAAAAAGAAAGAACTCATTTATAGCAGCTTGAAAAGCCACAGGAGATAATCTTGGACTGGAAGAGCTCACATTCATGTGGAAAAACAGTGGAAGAGAAACAGCAGAGGAAAATATATTTAAAGTTTGGTTTGGTTTTGGTTTTTTTTATGGGGAATTTATGTTCAAGAACTTACCTGACTCGCACGGAGAGTTTGTAGCAGACATGACACAGTAAATACCTTTACTTGAATCTCCATCTTTTTTAAAAAAGAAATTGCATGCTTTTGTGATTTTCACTGGATTGGATTTCATCTGGATTTCCAGATACGTGTAGTTTCCATTCACTCTAGCTAAAATCAGTTGAAGCTGCAACATCTTCTGAGAATCAAACACCACCAATAATCAGGATGAAAAAGTAGAACTGCAGACTGCAGCATCAGCATTTTATTTTCCAATAGCTGTGCACCACACTCTCACAAATTCATTTCAGAGAGTAGACTGCCCCTTTGAAAGTCTCACACAATGCACCATACTGTACTTTAGCCTTTTATAATCTCATGCTGCAGTCACTTTGTCCAATGAACACACCTCTTCTTTCCAGACTACTATATGGGTGCAAAAAGGATTAAAAAAGAGGATAGAGGATGGAAGGGAAAAGAACTAGTCATATTCTCATGCCACCCAGATTCTGGGGTTCACAGTTCTTGCTCCCAAATACTACTGATGCAACTAATACTATTTCTCTGTTAGGATAAACTTTCCCTGGTATCTATTCTTCTTTCTTTTTGTTCTTTCTACTGTCTCAGTAAAACACTTTGAGTTGGGACAAAATACTCATTTACATACTGCTCAGACTTTCAATCTGCTTAGCCAGGAGAACTGAAAAAAATGACTTAAAAAGATTTGCTTTTTTCCCTCTCAGCCTCCACCATCTTTGCCATGTTTTTTTTTCTCTTGAGTAATGAGTAGTTTCTTTTTCTCTGGTACTAATATCTCTCTCAGGAGTTCTCTTATGATTAAACTCAATGCCTGTGGAAACATATTTCTCTGTTCTTCTTTTCCTGAAGTGTTCTGGAATATCGAATATTACCTGGTCTGAAGTAGGAGAATAGCTACTGACTACTGAAGTATTCTGATTTATTAGTTAACTTGAATTTCATTAATAAACATATTACATTGCTCCATCAGTATCCAAGCCTGTCCTGGAGAAAGGCAAGCATGCAGTATTCATTTCATAAATGAAGAACCTAAGATACTATCATCCCTTTTTCAAGGCAGAACAGAAAATACAGTGCCTTAGTTTCACCATTCCTAATACAGTGCCTTAGTTTCACTATTCCTGCCTTAGTGCACTGCTCACAGAACCACACTGATAACTCACTACAGTTTTGTATATACAGCATCTTGAAGACATGATAACAACAAAATTATTAGTGTTCTCACTGGGAGCCTCATCTACGTAGTGACTTAGCTCAAATTAAATACATTAGCAACAATTCATCCACTAGTGAAATGCAACCACTGTTCCAGTGAAACATGACCTCTCTTTAACCATACCACAAAAATGTTTTGGAGTGAAGTTGCATGGATGGACATCCAACTAGCTGACAAAGCAAGGCATGGTATTGTGTTTCTGCCCTTGGGAGGGGGAAGGGAAAGAGAGAGGAGAGTTTAGAAGAAAACTGGTCTTTCACGTGAATCTGAATGGAATTAATTGACTGCACTGCTGCTTAGAAATGATGAGGCCATAGAGATAGGTTCATGACATCAATAAAAATGTGGATGAGGTGCCTATAATTAAATCAGACATCTATTGAGCAATGGTATTGAAGTACACATAAGCCAATATATAGGTTGCCGTAATCCTGCTTAAGTACTGTCCTACTGAAAATACTCACCAATTAAGAAACAACTACCTTCAGACTGAAAAAAAGAATCATATTTTTGGAAGGTTATTATTAAAGTGGTAAACTGGAAGACTACTAATTACACAAATGCATAAACATTGGCGAGCTCAAATTTTAACTCATAATGATTTAGTTTTAATGCTCTATGTTGCAATGGAATAAGATATCACAGATGTTTACATTTATGCACATATTATTATCAGTATTTTGATAAAAATTGGATACTGCTAGAATAATCAGAATGAAGGTCTCTGTGTTTCAAATTAATCAACATACAAAATGTGTCAAAAAAACATATGATTCTAGCTCCCTTGGGTGAGATACTGGGAAAGGACCTTTAGAGGTCATCTAGCCCAAACCTTCTGCAGTGAGCAGGGACATCTTCAACTAGACCAGGTTGCTCAGAGCCCCATCCAACCTGGCCTTGAATGTTTCCAGGGATGGGGCCTCGACTACCTTTCTGGGCAACCTGTTCCAGTGTTTCACCACTCTCATTGTAAAAAATTTCTTCCTTACACCCAGTCTAAATCTATCCTCCCTTAGTTTAAAACCATTGCTCCTTGTCCTGTCACAACAGGCCCTGCCAAAACGTTATCCCCCTCTTTCCTATAGGCCTCCTGTAACTACTGAAAGGCTGCAATGGGGTCTCCCTGCAGCCTTCTCCTCTCCTGAAAACCCCACCTCTCTCAGCCTTTCCTCACAGGAGAGGTGTTGCAGCCCTCAGATCATTTTTGTGGCTCTCCTCTGGACCTGCTCCAACAGGTTCATGTCCTTCTTGTGCTGAGGGCTCCAGAGCTGGATGGCAGTACTCCAGGTGGGGTCTCACCAGAGCAAAGTAGAGGGGCAGAATCACCTCCCTCGACCTGCTGGCCACGCTTCTCTTGATGGACAGGTTTGCCTCCTGGGCTGTGAGTGCACATTGTCAGGTCTTGTCCAGCTTTTCATCTACGGGTACCCCCAAGTCCTTCTCAGCAGGGCTGCTCTGAATCCCTTCATCCCTCAACCTCTATTGATATCAGGGCTTGCCCCAGCCCAGGTGCAGGACTTTGCACTTGGCCTTGCTGAACCTCATGAAGTTCACACAGGCCCAATTCTCAATCTTGTTCAGGTCCCTTTGGATGGCATCCTATCCTTCTGGTGTGTAAACTGCACCACTTAGATATTTTAAAAAGAACTAATTCAGAAGCCTTACATACTAATTCAGAAGCCTTACATATGTTTGAAAACTCCTATAGAAAAAGAAAATGTATCTCAAATTTCCCCTCATCAAGTAGTCCTCTGAAATTTATTTCCCCTCTCTTCCAATAGGCTCGTAGACATCCATAGACTTCTCCCTCTACAACAAGGCACCTGGTATCCCCGATTCTTTGCAAGTGTGTGAAGACACCTGTTACCCAAGGAATTGCTTTCAAGTGCTGCTTTTTTGAAGGGTTATGTTCTATATCCTTTTTTTTTTTTTTTGAAGTTTTATGTATAAAAAGTATGGTAATTTCATTCTTAACTCACAGAAAGTGTATTATAATTTTAGTATATTGACCTGAGAATGTCAATGTTGGGAATGTCAATACTACAGATAAGCTGTAAGCCTTTGATAATATTTGCATTATAACCTGAGCAGAAGAGATAATGGTATTAGAAGTGCACAGAAAGTCTTTCTCTTCAAATCAGTCCAGCCTACCAAGCATTTTTAGGTATAAATACTGTTCTACATGTAAGCTCCACAACATGTCCTTCACACCTGCTGATCTACAAAGAGGGGTTTTAGGTGTTCTGAGGACATCAGTAACAGACTTCCTGAGCAGACTACAGAATCTATACTTCAGTTTACTTTTTCTCTTCCTTTAGTGTGAAGATAAGCATGGCTGCTGAACTTGAATGTCAATATTCTCCAAAAGCACAATTCCTAGGACTAGCGCAAACCTATATAGGTTCCATAAATGTGCAAATGGCTGGCTCAGATTCACCGTGCCCCAACAAACAATTCTTGATGAATGGTATGAAGAGCTAAGAGCAGTATTTGTTACATAACTTTTTATTTATGAGATTTTGTGTCTCACAAGCACACTTCTTGAATTTATACTGTCAATATACATGACAATACCTATGTACATCTGTGTATACGTAGGTGTATATCTTTGATAGTAGAAAATCTTAAAATTTAACGATGACAAGTGCATATGCTATACAAATCAATACAAAATGACAACACTTCCAAAGTCTGCTATTACATTATAAACTTTACCCCATCTCTCACCCCTACTTTTCCTACACCAAAAATATCTATGAACACAGGGCTTTGTGATACAAAGTATTCACAGCAACTCTGCTGAAGAGAATGTCTCATGACAGCTGAAGAAAGGAAGGAAGTACGGGATACGCACACCGTCTGTTGACATTGATGTTTTTCCAGAGAACCATAGAGAACCATAAAAAACTAGATCTGTTTGTGGGTGCCTAGTCTCCTTGGCAATAAGATTTATTGGAGCTGCATAGTTACATCCATACCTCAAGCTGTCGTTTGTTCACCTGAAAATACATAAACTTTTCAGCAAAATCACTAACATGGGCCAGTTTGGACAGGTTTATCTCTCTCCTACATAATTTCTGCAGGGATAATTACTGTAGTCTGTGCAAATACCAGACTAGTCTCATTCAAGATTACTCTTGCATGGGTCCTGAGCTGCACATATCAAATAGAATCATAGAATTAGGGAATGGTTTTGGTTGAAAATGACCTTTAAAGGTCATATAGGTCAACCCCCCTTCCACGGGCAAGGACATCGTGTACTAAATCAGGTTGCTCAAAGCCCCATCCAGCCTGGCCTTGAACACTGCCAGGTAGGGGGCATCCACAACTTCTCCGGGCAACCTGTTCCAGTGCCTCACCACCCTCATAGTAAAAAAATATCTTCTTTATATCTAATAGCCTAGACTGTAGAGGTGAAGAAACAGTGCTGCAAAGGACTCTGCTGAGATAATTTCCATGCTAATTGAGACAGAATTGCTTGTGGATAGCAAAGACAAAGAGTGCAGAAGGAAGAAACAGGGAGGTGAGTGACACAGGCTGGTCTAACAAGCCCTATTCTTGTAAGCAGCTCTTAATTGGTCAAGTAATTTTAATGAGGACACTGGAAGTGGTTGCCTGAATAAAGACCATCTATGTCAGGACTACACACTTGGGCGATGACAACAGATGAGAGTAATGATTTAGAGTATCAGGTCTTTAAAACATGAGGAGATGGCAAATTAATAGACCTTAACCTGTTTTAAACTGACTCTTAAATACTTACAGTTTTGAAGAATCATATTGCCTGATTTAAAGATCTCTGGACTTCAGCTCTGATTTGGACAAAATAATGAAGTATTTGGAAAATGTGAAAAATACATTAAATGAACTATGCATTTTTATTTATCTTTTAATTCAGACAGGAAGCTCCATCCCTAGAGAAACTGTGTCCTGCTAACAACCCGATTCATTTTAAGCTGCAATCCACAGAAAGCAAACAACACTACCCTTCATCAAAGGTTTGAACCAGTATTTGAAGAGCAGACAGCTGTGATCTTGTAAGCCTCTGGATTTTTTCTTGTCTCAGTGTGCTTAAGTAAACTGAAGCAAACTGTTTGCTTTGTATAAGAAATAGAAGGATTGCAAAAATGCCTTAGCTCTGCTTGGCATTCATTCAAAGTAAAGAAATTAAGTTTCTATCTGTAGCAAACCCAACATTCCTCCTTCTTCCACCCATTACCCTCCCCCCTGAAATCTTATAATGTCAGCTTGAGCTGCCCACCTCTACTCTTTGGAATTTTATTAAGTTAGTTATCAAAACTGCCTTCATTTGTAGCTGCTTGATAATGCCTGTGAAGTAGGGGAGTAACATGCACAGTCTCCTGAGCTGCCATTCACAAGAGATGATGTGCAGTTTATATAAGAAACTATTTTCTTGCACTCCCACAACCTGAAATATGGCCCTTTTAAATTTTTTTAGTACCAACATGTTGCTTCCTCTTTTCAAGCTTTTGTTCCCCACGGAAACACCATACTTTTTTTTTTTTTTGCTACAGGGAATTAAAGTAGAAGATCAAACAGAAGCAGCATGAATAGAACACTCCTTCTTTTAACTTCTCTATTTTAAAATACAAAAAACCCAAATCAAATCAAACAAAAATGTTCCTTATATTTTCAAGAATATATTTTACTGTTCTTATATTTTCAATAATATATTTAAAATTCTGTAAATAAAATGAATCACAAAAACAAATTCAGCTTTCAAAATATCTTTAACTGTAATTCTACCGTGTTTGAAGGGAGCCCACTATAAACCTCAATGATTTTCAGATTGTTCTGAAGGTTAACTGATTTTTTATTCCTCTTTAAAATATATAAGAAAATACCACTGATCAGTAGAAACAATGCCACTGTTCTTTCCTAATTATCCCTTCAGACAAAGCTGATCTCCAAGGAGCCCTGCCATGGTAGAGTCACAGACGAGAAATCTGGTCTGTACAAACATGTGTATGTTAACATGTGTCCTGTCACCATGCAAAAGTGTAAGGGGCTGTCAGTGTGTAATGTTTTTACCTGTACCACCTGGAACAGATGCGGTAATAAAAAGGAAGAGAGAACGTTTTCTCCCACACTCAATCTTTGACGTAAGAGACGTGGGTGTGCAAAGAAGCCAGAAGGTGATGACTGATACACTGATTCAGTTTTAGTCCTTATGGACCTTAGGGTAGCAGTCAGGCTACTGTGAGCTATGTCATGCTTCTGAGCTGGTTTTGTGCTCTGTCATCAACAACACAGGAAGAGTAAGGCACTGCACAGTGTAAAAAAAGCAATCAGGGTAGATAATACCCATCAAAACACACTTCCCATCTTCTCAAGATGTGGTTTCCTCTATTTTGGATTAAAATGTCTTCGAATGCTTCCATACCTTTATTTGCGTCTTCATTCATGGGCTCTCTGCAGCAAATGCTATGCCGGCTCTGTCTTTTTAAACTCCTGCTAATCTTTAGTCAGCCTTGCAAATTCATTTTGGGCAAGGGCTTTGCATAAAGGGTCTCAGCTTGGAAGATTAAAATGAGTTGCCTAATTGTTGCATCCACTTTCTGCCCTAGATAAGGAGTCACATACCCTTTGCTGGTTCATATGATTAAGTTTACCATTTTTTCATATTTTATAGCTATAAGAGGGGAAAATTTAAAATCCATGTTGGACATAGGAACTGCAAAGCTGTATTCCAACTTTTACTCTTAGCTGTTTCTAATTTCTGCAGTCCGAATATAGGGACTATAATGTGGCTTTTTTTGTTAGCAGAATGTTCAATATATCCTCAGTCATTTAGCTGAGTATCTGACGATCACTATATTTGGACTACAACACTAGCATGTGTGTTTCTCCAGAATTTTTGTACTATTTTATGTTCTGCAGTATGTCTTGGCAGCTAAATAATTTCTTGCCAGTGAAACAAACAAAACAACAAACAGAACTTCCGCCAAATAGCATTGTGACTAGTTCAGTGCCTGTGCAACTTTCTTGTTTAATAGAAAGAAAAAATATCTGAATGGAAGTATTATTAGATTTGATCCTTAGACTGAAATCTGCTACAAACAGAGTTCTTCCTCAATTAACATGTAGCGTCAACAATAGTGACAAAAGTATTTTCTTCATAATATTTGCTAAGCATGTTCTGCAGAATGGGAAGTTAACTTTTTCTCAGCCTGTTAAAGAAGACTACCCACAAGGGACAGTTCTTTTGAGTTTGGGTTTCACATGCCTTTATGAAAGGGTTATCTCTCTAGCAAAAGGCAAAATGTGCACATTACTTATAAACTGAGCTCATGTTCCAGGGGAAAGTAAGGAAATAATTTACTAAATGTGCTTGTGTCTACAGTGGAATGTATTAGCGGATTCATTTCTTTATTCTCAGTTTGTTCTCAGTGGAGTATTGGCAGATGCCCCTGGAAGGAAGCCGTGCTGCTGCTGAGGATGGGAGGGCAGGAAAAGGCCTCCCTGGGAGAGAACCCTCCAGCTTTGAGAGGTGTTGAGCAGAAAAAAACACAGTCTCTTCTAGGGCCCAGGAGCCTGGAGCCCACAGACTTGGCAAGGGGATCACAGCTGCATTTCGGAAGGGATGAAAAGAATTTCTTTCTGGGGGTAGAGAGCTCTGGAAAAGTTTGCTGCAATCTGGAAATTCTTGTGTATTAAGTCTGAAAGTAAGGACCCGACCTGCAAGGAGAAAGCAGGGAGGAAAAGAGTGGTTTGCAAGTTTTCTTTTTCAAATTTTATGCTCTGCTTCACCTACTCATTTCGAGTTTTCTTAGAGTAAGAATTTAAGTACTTCAGCTTATGTGCTAGTGAAACCTGACTTTTTTTGCTTGTTTGTTTACAAGTCTTTGCTGTTCTTTAAGGAAGTTCTGGGGAGAAAAGCCAGGAAGATAAATTCCAAAGCCATTTCAATCTTCTGAAACAATCTGTGTTCATCAGTGCCAATTCTAAATTTACCTAGAACGTATCTTAACATATTTTACCAATCAGTACATATATATATTCAAAGTACTTCGTTAGCATTTATGGTCTCTAAGAACATACACAACTGGACCAGTTCTGTGTGAGCACCTCTACAGGTCTCATTCTGGAAAGGTCTTAAAATTTTCCATTGGAAACATTTGCTTTGTGTATTTTAGATGTTCCCTCCTATACATTTTTTCACATTGCACATTTTTTCAGCACTAAGAGTAACAGGTTCCAAATTTGGACTCTTACAGGCTATTTGTATTCCGAAGTAACAATAATTATTTTGTTCAAATTTTTAAAAAAAGATTTAAATAAATTTTCATATTATTTTGTCATTATAATAACTTGTGTTTATGAAAAATCACTTTTCTGTTGTATTTGCAAATTAAAAATAGACTCCACAGGGCCTCTCACCAAGACTACTGAGTATTTCAGATTTTTTCCAAAACAATAAGGTAGGGCACTTGTCATAGTGATGCGAACAGTGAGAGGTCATTCGTTACTTCCAACCTTACCGTCAGCCACAGTCTAGTCATATTAAAAATAGTTTCCTTCCTCCACCATATAAATTCCTTGAGCAGTGCTAAAGATACTCCATGACAAATATGTATAAAACCATGAATGGAATGATCAAGAATTGCAAGTCCTTGTACTTTAGCTTATGAATATCTAGTTAAGGTTTTTTGCTGGTATTTGCTGGATATGAGTTAGACTGCCCATAAAAGTCACTGTGAAAAGTCTGTGGCTCCATCTAACTTAGACATGTAAGGTAGTGAATTATTTTTCACAAAAGCATGGATTAGATATAATAATTTATCTAAAGTTGCTCTTATGTGACCACTTTGGTACTATTCACAGAACTGTAGAACTGTCTGTGATGTAACAGGTCAGGAAATCAGCCAGATTCCCCAAAACACTGCAAAAAAGTATAGGAAGCTGCCCAGTTTGTACAAGAAAAATGTTTCAGGCTCACAGCTTCAGTGAAATCACCCTGAGTTTGGTATCAGCTTCTGGTTCAAACTCTCCAACAATATTATTTAGCAAACTTGTTGCTAATCTGAAAGATCTAACCAAAATGAGTAAGCAGCCAAACAAAGAAAATCTTTTTCTTTGTCACTCTTTTCTGAATGCAGTCTTTTGTTATGTGACAGAAAATTTAGAGGTTAATTTTGGCTCAGTATTTTTGAAGCTACAAGTCTAAAAATACTCAGTTTAGACTTGTTGTGGCAGGTGAAGAAAACGGCAACACTCATCCTTTTTTTCAGTTCACCTCTGTCCTTTCCCATATTTAAGAGCACAAGTAAAGTTTAGATCGGACAAAGGAAAAGAGAGCAGGTAGGAAAAAATCACATGTGGTAACTAGAAATAAGCACAGATTAAAAGAAAAAAAAGTCAGCTATAACTATTCTGTGGCTTTGGAAGGCTTTACACTGTGTTAATCCCTTTATTTAGACAAGGATGTGAGCTGAATCCAACTAGTTGAATTGTACAGTGTGTAATCCAAACATTTCAACTATCTCAGGTCTTCTTTCCTATCCCCAAAAGATTCCACAAATTCCCTTTCAGCTCTGACAATTTCCAGGAAGGAATCTCTTGCTCCTTATTTAGCTTGGTATCTTACCTTCTCTCTGTTCTTGACCTTTCTGTGTGCGGTGATTTATGGAGCACAGAGAGGAAAAGAAGAGAATGCCAAGTACTGCTCAAACAACAGAAGCAAACTTCAGCTGACCTTTCCTGTAACTGGGCAATGTGAGGATACCTCCTTGCTTTCAATTCACTTACAAAAAGATTGGTAAAATCTTATTATTTAATAATCTGCCCTCCCCACCATGAAAAGCCCTTTTAGCATGTATCTCTGCAGGTGACAGGATTTCATAGCTACAGAAAATCTAGTCTTAATTAAATAATGGAAGTTCCTTATTATGTCAAATGCAAAAGGCTAGCATACTCCCCACTGTCCAATCCCAGTATATCACTTGAAGTGAAAAGCATTGTTAACTTTCCTGCCCAGCTATAATATTCCTATCTGCTGAGGTCTTACTTTTGTATGTGGAAGCTGAAGTCATTAGTACCTACTACTGCAGTGGATGATATTGAATGATATGATATTCGGCTTCATCAAAATTTTTGGTTTTTAAATCATGGAAGAGCCTTAGAGAGACAAGGTATGCTGGGGCCTGATGGGATCTGCTTGTCCCGATGGGGAAAATGGGTCTTTGAGCATAAGCTGATGAGACTGATGTAGAGAGCTTTAAACTAAAATCAATGGGGAAAGGGGATACCAAGAAAATTGCAGTAGGTAAGCCAAGAGTTGTCATGGCATCACCCGAGGGTGGCAATCTTAGCAGGAACATTTACACTGCTCCTGGGAGCATGGAGGGCTCAGAGGCATATATGAAATGTTTGTACACCAACACACACAGTATGACTAACAAACAGGATGAACTGGAAGCCCAGAGCTACAATATCACTGGTATTAGTGACTAGCAGAATAGTCTATTCTATTCTAACCTTTCTGTTGATATTTCAGTGAAAATATTTTTCCTGGAGTAGCTTATTCCTTACCCCTTCCTTCCAGACCAGTATCCCACTAAGTACATTTCCCTGAGTTCTTTTAGTGGGGCAGATCACCACACATGCAGAGTAGAGTGAGAACGTAGTTGCCGCAAACATCTTGAAGCATTTCATACTCATGCCTTTCTTCTCTTTCACCTCCCCAGCAATAAAAACGAGCTTCATTGCTCCAGTTTATATTGTCACCATTTTTGTTCTTCTAAACACAGAAATTCTAGCAAAACAACCTCAGTAAATATGCAATTTTCCAGCAAGTAATAAAGCAAAAGCAAGCAGGAGAGGAAAAAAATGTAATGAAGACACTGAACGTTTTCAGAGAAACTTGTCTTTGGTGATTTTTGTTCACTGTATAAGGCTAGGGAAATAGCTGTGGAAACAGATGGACTGGCTTTGCTCTGTGTTCCACTGGTGCAAAGTAAGAGCAATGTGAGTGGTCCCAGGTTTGCAGAAAGAAGTTCACAGTAGTTCCAGAATTTATCGATACCTACCAAGATGTAATAGAACAACCAGTCTTGTTCATATGATTGATACCTACAAGTGACGTGGATTTTCTTTCATTTTCCATTCTCAGGTACATCAACAAATACGCCTATCACATATATTAAGTCACTTTTCTGTTGTCTTATTTATTTTGTAAGGGGGAAACAACAGAAAAGGCAGAATAATTTGATCAGATCCATTTCTCCTGATTCGCATGCCTTGACCAATGGATGATTTTGGATTCACATTCAGTTGCCTAGCGTTCTCAGATTGTATGTTACTATTAGGTCCCCAAAGTTCCATAAACTTTAAACTTTAGGCTGGAAATATACATTTTGCTACTCAATATCACTATTTCTTATTCCACCGTTAAAGACTTACATCTATAACAAAACAACAAAAAACAGCAAAAAATGACTTATTGAAATGAATGGCATGATCATACACAATACAACAAATAATAAACATCATGCTGGAAAGGAAATCTGTTGGTTTTTTTGCAAGCTATTGGTGCAAGCTGATCTTGATCAATAAACACACTTAAACAACACATGAACTTTGTCTCTGAATTTGCTGAGTGGAATTGCAGAAGACTAATTTCATTGCATCACATAAATTCTAATGAATTTGGTCTAATGGAAAATTGCTAAGTTAATACCTTCATCAAAGGCTGATCCTTTATATTCCAACTGCAGTGGAAAGTTTTAAACAGTGCTTAAACATTTATAAAATATTCTTAAAAATTCTGGAAGATTTTGGAAAACATTAGACATTCAAAGAGAATATCCAGTTTTAAATCTGTAATTCAGACAGACTATGACTATGAAACTATTTAGCACTTCTTAGTCTACCCCACTTTCTGTCTGGGGGCAGGTGCAAGATATTATGGCTGTCACGTGTTTGAGAATCTTTCCCAAAGTGTAAAATCTCACCCCTCCCATGGCATATCAGGATTTAGGGTTGGGAACCTGACCCTTCTCTCTGATCTAACACAGTGTTGCATAAAAATGTCTTTTCTACATTTTTTTCTTGTCTTCTTTTATTCCCCAGGATTGTTCCTGTTTACCCTGTCAGCTTTTAAGAAGGAGTCAATGAATCAGTCCAGAAAGCATGAAGGAGCAGGGAATTCTTTCCTCGAGTTGTCATATTATCTTTTTTGGCCACCTGGCCTGAAATTCACACACAACAGACAACATTTGAGTTTGGTATTTTAAAACTAACCCCATTTTTGACTTTTGGGGGGAGATGGAGAGGAGGAGTAAATTCATGATAGTTAAAAGACAGCATTATTGTGACCTTGACTACACATTTAATTAACCATGAATTATTTTCAGTTCAGATGCGTTTTCATATCAAAGCAGCAGTTCATAATGAATATGTTTCTTCCTCCCTCCTTTTCCCTCGAAAATTATACACTTGTTATTTCTTACTAAATGTGACTTTAGGGAATCAGTTTCTACATGGAAATAGATCAAAAAGTAAACATTTACTATTATTATTATCAGCATACGAGAAGAAGAAAAAGAACTTCAACCCCTCCAAATTTTTCCTTTGATAAATTGTAGATTTGCCGTAAGAAATATGAATCCATGATTGTTTAATTACACAAGTTATATGCCTTTACTCCTGCTTTGGTTTGGCTTTGGAAAAGAATGCAGCAGTATTAATACTGAGATCACCACTGTATAGCAAGGGAGAATAGTTCTATAATTGCACTATTTCTTAGTTGGGTTTGTGATTTGAGGAAGGGGTTAATTTGTATTTCCTTCCTCTGAAGGAATGAGATCAGTAAAGTAAGTAGATGAGTAAAATGTACTTAAATAAGTCATGTAAGAGTCCAAACCGGCATCTGATGTGGTGTATAAAATGGAAATTAAAGAAATAAACAAAAAGTATTTTTATCAACTTTGATGAATTTTTAAAGAAGTCATCATCCAAATGAAGTCATTAGAACTACATAGGGCTCATGGCAGTCTATCAACCTGCCTTCTTTTCTGAGAAACATAGTCCTCCATATTTTCTGGCTTTTGTCATTAGCACTAAAATTGAGCAACCAAGAAATATAATCATCATGTCAATTGCTTATGAATTAAATGTACATATATATCAGTTAATGCTGACCTAAGAAAATTTGAATGCTTTTCTACTGAAGTCATACGTCAAAAAATAAAAAAATTTAAAAAGTAAGGAAATGAGAAGTAGAATTACAATTGGTAGTAAAAAAGTGTATGGTCATAAAAATACGCATTGACTCAGTGCTGCTGTCACTCACACACAACTTACTGGAAAAGCAGTATTCAAAACACTGATGAGATTTGTAATGAACTCCGATAGAAATTGTGTGATGTTGGAGCGTGATACACTTTAAAGGTATCTGGAAAAATCAGATAGATTAATTGCCTAAAAACATAGGATATCACTAAAATGCTATAGTATCAATTCGCCAAATGGACTCAGGTAAAACTATAAATATCCTTAATAACTGGCTGCTTCAATTTTGACACATGGGTATGCACAAGATAAATGTAACTTGTTAATTGCTAAGAGCCAGAAAAGTGATGATGTTGCTTGTTTGCTTCCTGTAGTTTCAAACACTGTTGCTAGTATTTGTGAAACAACAGTGATGAGATATTACATCTTTTACTAGCCAGAAACACAGGAAAACATGTGGGGTTGTGAATCCAACTGGAAATATTCATTATGCACCATGAAAACTAAGAATAAGAAAAAAAAAGGTGTAGGTTTAAGAATACCTCTTTGGCAAGATGTAAATTTCATCAGTGATTCTGTACTTTGCTGTACTTTGCTTTGAATTGAGTATGCGTGACTTGCTTTTATTTTTAGGACACTAGAGGAGGCTCGGGAGTCAGGATTGCTTTTTTTAACAGGCTGAAGAAATTAGAAAAGCAACAACTGGTTGGTGTGCTATAAGAATGTATCTGTTGTTCCTTGATGCAACTTTATGGCCTTCAGCTGAATTACAAAAAGATTAATTTTTATCCTACATGGCTATACTTATATACGTGGACTTTTAAGGACTTGAATAAATGCTCTGTAATAATTCTCATTCCCATGAAAAATACACTCCTTGTCTTTTTCTCTTCCTGCCCCAAAAGGCCTAGGAATGTGTTTTGCATAGTTTTAGGTTTATTTATTTTTTTTAGTTTTACACTTCTGGCTATGTGTCTGTGTTTTAGACTTCATTTATCACCCTATTTCCTTGATATGGCTGCTAATAGTAAATATTTTTCATAAAAAAGTAATTTAAAGATAGATAGATAGATACCTTCTTTTTTTTTCCTTCTAATATTCTGTTTATAGTATATTTGGTAAAGCCTCATTTAAAAAAATCACATAGGGTATTTGAACAAATATATTCTATATGGAAACTAGCTTCTAGATAGTCAGCAGTGCAGAAGAGCTTAATGTTATAAGGATTTCATACTATCTAGGACTTGGAAGTGATGCATTCTGCTCACGAGAATTATATTTTCTACTAACTGTAAAATATAGTGTAGATAAATTTTACAACTGAATTAAAATAAATCTGCATCCTTGTCCCTATAAGCACAATTCGTCCCACCATTGTTTTCCATAGAACATAAAGTCTGTCTTCAACATTTCTACAGAATCATAGAAAAACATAGGTTGGAAGCAACCTCCAGAGACCATCCAGTCCAACTTCCTTCTTGAGGCTGGTTACCCCTCCACACTCTGATCAGGTTGGACAGGGTAGTGTCCAGCTGAGTTTAAGTACCTCAAAGAGCAGAAGTCCCACAGCCTCTCTGGGTATCTCCTCCATCTGTTTGACCACTGTTATGATGCAAATGTTTTCCTTGTATCTAGTCAGAATTTCCCTATGTTCCAGCTTGTGTCCATTGCCTCTCCTGCTTCCACTGTGCCCCACTGAAAACAGCCTGGCTCCATCTTTCTGTATTGTCCCGGTGGTAGGCCAATGTTGTTGCACTGGAGAGCCCCAAGCTGGATATAGTACTTCATATCTGATCTCACCAGGGTTGAGTAGGGCATGATTCATTTTGCTCAAACTGCTGGCTGTTCTATTGCTAATCCAGCAAAGTATGTAGACGGCCTTCACTGCTACAATGGTGCACTGCTGACTCCTCCAATTCAACTGATTTTCCACCTGGAAACACGTCCTGCATTCTGCAAAGCTGCATACTAGCCAGCTGACACCAAGACTGTAGTCCTGCATGAGTTTATTCCACCCCAGATGCAGAAGTTGAACTTCATTCAGTTCTTGTTATCCACTTTCTCTCGCTTGTGTGGTCTTTTGAAGAGCACCCCCACCCTCCAACCTTTATTCAGGTTTCTATTGTTCAGAAATATATGGAATGTGCACTCTGTATAAGCATCCAGTTTGTCAGTGAAGACTTTGCAGGACACAAAGTGAGACTGATCTGCCTGTAGTTCTGTGGATCCTCCTTTTTCCCCATCTTCAAGACAGTGTATCATTCCCCTTTTTCAAATTATCAGCAGCCTCACAAATATAGCAGCAAGCTCCCCTGGCACCCTTGCATACATTCTATCTGGCCCCTTGACCTTGTGTCAATGTCTATATGGCTTAAGTGCGCCTTCACCTGATCTCACCTCTGTTCTTGGTAGTGCTTTTCTTCCTACAGACTCTGCTAACAGACCTGAGGACCTAGAAGATATGTAGGCAAACCTAACCAGTGAAAAAAATGAGGTAAACCAATATTAGGTACCTTGGCTTTCTCCACGTCATTTGTCACTAGCTTTCCAGTCCCACTGAGAAGTGGTCCTACACTTCTTTACCTCCCTTTGGTGCCAGTGTGCTTACAGAAGCTCTTCTGGCTGCCCTTCACATCCCTCACTAGTTCCAACTCCAGCTGAGCTTTGGCTTTCCCAGCTCCATCCCTGCATGCTTCTGTATTCTACCAGCTACCCTATCCCTGCTTCCAGATTCTGTGTTCTTTCTTTATCTAGTTGAGATCAATCAGGAGTTCATTGCTGATCCGTGCTGGCCTTCTGCCATACCTGCTAAGACAGTCCTTGAAATATCAGCTCTCACATTAGACCAGGTTTGCTGCAATTCTTTGAAATTTTAGCTCTTGCTAGTGTGCTTCAATTTCCTTTTTCCTTTTTTCTTTTTTTTTTTAATTTTTCTTTCATTTTAATGTCAGTTAATATTTAGCTACTGTGATATCTATAGGAGAATCAATAAAGTTATACAAACGTGAAAAAGGAGTGACACAGCAACAAATCAGCTTAGCATTACCTCTTGTATTTGCCTGACAGTTGTCATGGTCTACTGCTAAGTAAAACAGAACTTTGACAAACTTGCAACTTTTTATCCTCTGGTGGAAGTTTTGGGGATGCTTCAGTTTGGCTGTTTCTAAGAAAAAGGCTAAGGAAACAAAAAAAAAGAGATAACAAAAAAACCAAACCCATTTTTTTTTCCTAAAAAGAAATTCACACAAATTTGTCCTTGAAAAGCTTAGTGTCACTGTGGTTAAATATACAATTAATTTATCAAATGTCAGTTTTACTTCTTCCTCCAAAATCTATTCAGATATTGCAAAGAGTGACAAAAACCAATTGCCAGCGACTGAATGGTGCACACTGGAACTCATATTTCAGGCTGCCTCTTCAAGTGTCAATACCAAGTAAAAATAGACAAGGAAAAGCTCAATGTAGCTATGTTTCCAAACACAAGGGTGCTAGAATCTATCACATTACACAGAAGCAACGTATAGCTGACCAACATCATCTTCTGCAGAGCAAGGGCATACCAAAGAACACAGTTCCCTTTGGCTAATTTTCACTGTGAATGAAACGTGAGCTACCAGCTTTGGTAATGATGCATCAAGACTCTGTTACAGATCCTGCCTGCCAGCTGAACTGGTCACTCCACAGTGCCTCGTGGATCTCAGGAGGAGCACTTGTTTTCCCCTTTGCAAAGCTGAGGCTCTGACTGAACTCTTGTTGGCATTTCAGATATAAATATTACACAGTAGAAGTGGAAAGAGTCTCATGTTTATGTTTAAAAACCCTAAAAAAATGTCACACAGTCATGTCAAACACCTCCAGTCTCAGCACTGTTGATACTTTTATAGTCCATAATTATATACATGTCAAAATATTTAGTCTTATAGGGAATTAAAGTCACCCCAATGTTTCATGATACAATCTTTCAAGAATGTGGTAAAATTTGTCTGACTTCTTAAAGTCCATAGCCAGGAGGACTGGCAACATCCCTCTCAAAGAAAATGAAAAAAGACTCACCTAGTATCTCCAAGGTACTGGGCCTTTAAGAGAATAAAGAGTTGGGAACATTATTTTAATATAACAAACCTGAGGAATTTCATTGTAAATGCTTGAACCATGGTTCGGCAAAAATGCACACAGATGCCTACCTTTAACACAACACAGCTTATTATCGAGATCACTGAGGTATTGCTAAACTACTTCACCACACAGGTGGAGGGTGTAATTTTGAAGGCTACTGAACACTGTGAATCTCCCAATGTATCACAATTACAGAAACACCTGTGTTAAATAATTTTGCGCTGATTCACTACGAATATGCATGGTGTTCGATAGTCCTTAGAATTAAATGCCTTGCCAACAAGCCACAGGTGTACACCACAGGAGCACACGATAATGTAATTGTGAAGGATGTGATAGCAGCTCTCCATCCATAATACCACCTTCCCAAAATGCACTTATGCATCAATTTTGTATTTTGGTATTTTCCAACTGTAGCTTTAGAGACATCTCACAAGCAGTATTAATTCCCAAAAAAGCACAAAACAGGAAAGAAAAAAAACTCCATGTAATTCAGGTTTAAAACTGACTGAATCCAGTCCAGGAAGGGACAAAATAAACCCACCACCCCTTCACTCCACAAAAAAACACACAAAAACAACACTCTAATACTTTAAATAGATAGGATAATTGATCTTTAATATTTTTAAATTGAGGGCCTGCCAAATACTTTCCTTACAGAAAATGATACTACAGAAAATACTGACAGGATTAATACTTTTAATCTGTTGAAAACTATAGCCAAATTTTATTAATTCATTAAGATCTACAGGTTACTTTAAAAATTCTGTGGCTGTTGTACAAAGAAATTGAGACTGGTTTTTAAAGAAATGTATTTGAGTTCTGTAGACACTGACTGATGTTAGTCCTATTCTTTGACACAATATTTTTGCAAGGACTAGGTACTAAGAAAATTCTGGAGGAATTACATGATGTGAAAATTCTGGAAAGTTTCTGGAGCTTTTAATCTGAAGTTTATTAGTATTCTGAATAACCAAGCACAGCTAGTAGAGGACCTTCTTCTGGTTTGTTTCACAATTACAAAAAAAATATTATATATGTTATATATTATATATTAAGCTTTTCAATCAATAAACAAAAAATTGCAGTGTCCTAAAAGATTCTGTAAAATGATAAAACTGTCAATAACAATTGCCAGATCACGCATCTATCCATATTTACAAACGTGTACTGCCCTTTGCTTTATTGGCTATTGTGCAGCACATAGCCTAAAGGTTCAGTCAGGAAGACTTAATTTTCTTCTGATTATGATTATGAGACCCAGCACTGCCAGATTGGGTGACTGGATGAAGACAGGCTCCATAACTATATATGACTCAGGAATGGATGCGAGTTTAGCTAGCACTAGTAAGGGGTGGAGGGAAGTCAGGTGGACTTCTTTACCAGGGTCTCTGGTGAGACTGCGGTAAGAGTCATACTGTCTGATGGGCACAGTGGTAACAGACAACACATCGGTGGATTATGCAGCTGCCCCCTGATCTCTATAGATTTACTCAGGAAACTCAAAAGCCACAAAATATATTTCCCCTTATATTCAGCCTCATAGATGGTGGATTCATCTTCACTGTTCACTGGGTAAGAAACTGGATGGATGGCCAGGCCCAAAGAGTTGTGAGTGGAGTTATATCCAGTTGGTGATCGGTCACAAGTGGTGTTCCCCAGGGCTCAGTATTGGGGACAATTCTGTTTAATATCTGTGTCAATGATCTGGATGAGGGGACGGAGTGCATCATCAGTGAGTTTGCAGATGACACCAAGTTGGGTGGGAGTGTTGATCTACTTGAGGGTAGAAAGGATTTACAGAGGGATCTGGACAGACTGGATTGATGGGCTCAGGGCAACTGTATGAGATTCAACTAGGCTAAGTTTCGGGTCCTGCACTTGGGTCACAACAACCTCATGCAATGCTACAGGCTTGGGGAAGAGTGGCTGGAAAGCTGCCAGGTAGAAAAAGACCTGGGGGTGGTGGATGACGGTCAGCTGAATACCATCTGGCTGTGTGACCAGGTGGCCAAGAAGGCCAACAGCATCCTGGCTTGTATCAGAAATAATTTGTCCAGCAGGAGTAGGGAAGTGATCGTCCCCCTGTACTGGGCACTGATGAGGCCGCACCTCAAACACTGTGTTCGGTTTTGGGCCCCTCACTACAGGGAAGACATTGAGGTGCTGGAGCATGTCCATAGGACAGCAACGAAGCTGGTGAAGGGTTTAGAGAACAAGTCCTATGAGTTGTGACTGAGGGAACTGGGGTTGTTTAGTCTGGAGAAAAGGAGGCTGAGAGGAGACCTTATCACTCTCTACAGCTGCCTGAATGGATGCTGTAGCAATGTGGATGTTGGTCTCTTCTCCCAAGTAACAAGTGATGAGAGGAAATGGCCTCAAGATGAGTCAGGGGAGGTTTAGATTGGATATTAGGAAAAAATTTCTTCAATGACAGTATTATCAAGCATTGGAACAGGCTGCCCAGGGAAGTGGTTGAGTGATCATCCCTGGAGGTATTTAAAAGATGTGTAGATGTTGTTGTTAGTGACATGGTTGAGGGGTGGACTTACCAGTGTCAGGTGTTCTTTAAGGTCTTTTCCGACCTAAATGATTCTAGGATTCTGTGATTCTATGATTCTCTGCTCTTTGCTTTTGCAGTATTGATATTTTCATGTAATACACTATGTTCCTCAGCCCACCTTCTCTTCGTGCTTTATCTTGTAGTCAAACCCTAATCCTGCTCTTCTGAACACTACAGCCTAAAGTAATTCAGTATTATGTGTTCCTTTCCAAATCATAGAATAGGATAAGATTGATCATGAGGAAATAAATCTTTGATGACAAAGAAAATAGCTTTGATAAGATAACCGCCAAACAGAACCAAAATCAAGAGACACAAAGAAACTGATTTAACTAAGCAAGATTTCATTCCTTGCTTGCATGCTTCTGATTAGTGTTTTCATCAAGATATAGAATATTACAGTATGAAAAATTCTGCCCAAATCAGATGAAAAACAAGGCCCAAGTACAGGGACAAAAATTCCCATGCTTAAATGTATTTAATGTGTGGTCTCACGTAGTTGAAAGTGCATGGTCATAAAGGAGAAAGTTAAGCATGTACCTAAGTCCTTTGAGGATCAGGAAACCTAAAAAAAATCAGTGGTACTTTGAAGTGAATGCAGCTACATCTATTTCTATCCATATTGTCTAGAACATGGCAGTAAGATATTCTCAAAGAGCAGTAAAGTTTTTTAGAGGAATAATGTACAAGATACTATTAAAATTTCAGCCATTCTCACCTATCCTGAAAAAAAAAACCTGTTTTGGAATCTAGTTAAAACCTATTGAAGAATGTAACCTGTATTCAAAAATACAGCTGTCATAGAACTTAGTGTACACTTTGTAGATTCATGAAAACCATCTCCTGGTTAAATTTTTGACGTGGTTTAATTTGAAATGTATGGAAGTTAACAGGAAAAAGCTCAATGGTGATGAGGTAAGCCAGTCTTCAAACAAATTGATCTATTCAAACAAAGCTGGGCTGATTTCTTAGCGTTCGTAATTTTAAGTCATATCCATCCATTTGCTTGCTGTCCCAGAACAGAGGAAACAAATGCACTATTGAAATTTAAAAGCATCTCCCTTTTTCTCAAGCAGATGATTAACAGACAGAAATATGGGGACATACCCACAAAGGTTTTTAAAGTTTTTTTTAAATTCTGGTCCACTCTGGGTCACTATAAACGAATACACAATTTAAAGAGTCGAGTGTGCTGCCTCCTTCTTTGAACTAATTTTTATCTGCATTCTTTCTTCACTTAAACAAGTATGATTTGGTTGCAGAAAGTTGACTGATCACTCTACTTGTTGCTCACAGGCCTCCGCATATGAGTGAGTACAATAGATACGCATGCACTGTGTTTAAGATAATTTCTGGTTTAGGACTGATAAAAGCCTGAAAATTGGTACTTCAGTGGATGCACTTACAGAGACCAAAAGGACAACAGCTGTGCAGCTAGACCTGTAATCATAACAACAATTAAAAATGAATTCGTTCCAGCTACATGGCTGAAATTCATTTTGTGTCCAGGGACAACAGTGTTAAATGAGTTTCTTAAGACAGTTACATATTGCACTGTTGAATCATTTTTAGGAAAAGACTTCTCTTAAAGTAGTCAGGTAGTTTTGGTAATTTCTCCTGTATACAGAAAGATAAAAGTAACTAAGATTGTACTCTGTAGTTTATTAGATATTATGTCAATTGTTGTGATATTTTTGAAATATTAACCCCATAAAATTAAAGGTTGTTTTCACATTCCTGTTAATCTAAGACTACCTGCAGCCATTTCTTGGAGAAAGAAAACGTAAGTACTGCAGTGGTGCACATGCTCTAAATACCTTTATATTGGCAGCACACCCAATTTCTGTCACTAACACACAAAGCATTACTTACCATGATCGTCCTTCTTATCTACTTTCTAGAGAAGTTTATGAATGCTGTCATCTAAAAAGAAAGATGAACACGTACAAGAGTACACACACACACTCTGGATTATGTTAAACAGAAGGTTAACACATTAGTTGTTACTTTCTGGGTAACTATGTTCAGTTTCAGCTAGTAAAAATCAGTTTGATAATTTCATTTTTTGCCTTTATTTGCAGCTATCACAAAATATTGATGCTATTGGCCGATGATTCCGTTCCATAGAGCATCTTCTGCAGATCAGGATTGAAATATGCATGCAGAACTCTGCAAGAAACTTTTGAACACTGCTATTTCTTCCATTTCGTGAACACTAAACCCATCTCACTTCCCACCATACTCCACATACCTTGTGTCATCTGATTTGAATCTCCAAGATTACACCTAAGTTTATATCTAAAGTGGGAGCCCAGACACGCAATTTCCCACCCTCTCCCTCCTCTGTACCCTGTACCTTGATTTTAAAAGTGGAAAGCATAGCCTCTATATTAAGACTGGAAGAGAACTGCAGCATGCTCTGCCAGCTTCCCAGTATGGATCCTACAGGAACCAAGTCTCCTGAATGGGCCATGGTACACACTTGGTACTCAGCATAAACCTAAACTTCATTGTCCTGTATCTAGACACTCATCTGTAGATGTCATACTGGCTGAAGACAGATAAACCAGTTGACTGTGAAGTGTTCCAGCACCGTAACAGCACAATATTTGAGCAATCTTTCTCTTCCTGTTATACAATTTTATTTTGAAATGTGGCATCCAAAGTTAGGTAACTTAGCTCAGAGTGCAGCCCAGTTGCCATTTTATGATGGCAGGTAACACAGAAAGTTACAGGTTGTGATGCAGAAGGAGATTCTCCTTTTTTCTCTTTTTTGCTTAGTGTAGAAGTCCTTCAGGACAAATGTATATATCTGCCTCTTGTGTTTGTGTGTGTGTGTGTGTTCATAGAAAATGATAATATGCACCTTGGTAACCTTCATATAATCTTTACGTGCTGTGAGATTTAATAAGATTTCCATGCTGATCTTGTAATGGCATGCTTTTAAGTCTTGCTGTTTTTCTTTGGAAGCAAATGGCCTGTGGCTGCAAGAATCCAAATTTAATGACACTACATTATCTCTTGACCGTCCTCCAGGTTAACTTGGGGCCAGTTATCTGTGCATAACAAAATAATTCCTAGACCTAAACACTGTGGATTCACTTGTTTTGTGTGGTACCCTTGAGTTACAGGTCTGTAACGTTCATTCAAATGTTTCAGTAGATATTAAAAGACAAAGTAACTACTGCAGACTGGAAAAAATCCCTCAGGTTAAGGGTACAATTCGAGTTTTCATTGGAAATTAGGTTAGACTAAATAGAAGACATAAGAGTGTTTTACTGTAAACTAAATTGTAACGGGAGTAGACAAGCTAATTTGCTTTCATAGCTAATAGTTGCAGGGCTGAGTCTGATACATTATCACAGAACCAAAAGTCTATTTATTTTGGTAAGACAAGAAGGAATTTGATCTTAATATTTTTCAGTTTCTGGATACATTCTTTTCATTGGATTGCTAAAAAAGAATGCTGTCTTTTCTGTCTAGTAACTATTCAGGGTAGTGATTTAGTAGTGAGTGGAAGCTGCAGGACTTTAAAGTCACTTACAGAATTATTTGAAAAATTCAGTGTCCCAAATTCATTTCACTCCTGAGACTTGATGCAACCACTGAGACAGAAAGGGCAGCAAATTTAACATAAAACTAGCAGTAGAAACAGCTGGGTCAGAGGCCATAGAAAAAAGAAAAAAGAAAAAAAAAAAAAAGAGAAGAAGGGGCAAGGTGGGAGGGGAGTATACTCTTTTGTAAAGGCTGAAAAAAATACTGAATGCCGTGTTTGGGAGCCTGAAATTTAACTGAAGAGCCTGGGAAGTGACAAAGAAAAGAGGCAGTAAAAAATGTTCAATGACAAACAGGAAGAAGAATATAATAGGAAAATAAATACAATTAGGAAAAAGGATTTCAATATTATTATTCCCTAGTTGTCATTGGTTGCTGAAACTTTCCCTTCTTTAAACAAGTTAGAAGTAGATATTTTCTTCACAGACAAAAGCAGTTCAGGTTTTTGTAGCTCACACTTTCTTTCCTTTTTTACTGTTGACAAGGACTAGATAACATTTATCTGCTCTCTGAGAGCTTGATCCAACACCGCTTGAGTCAATAGAAGTTTTTCTAGTGACTTCAATAGGCTGAGGATCAAGCAATGGATAAAATGTCTTCTGCGTGTGTGCCAGTAATAACAAATTCATCCCATACCCTGGGAGTGCATCTGGTTCAATATTCTTCCCCTCCCCAAAACACAAAGTGAGGTGAAAGAGATTATAAACACACAGTTGCAGCTGTGACATCTTAATGGATCTCATGTCAGAAGGTAATATACAGCTATTAAAATGTCCCAGCATAAGTCATCTGTTACTAGAGAAAACACAGCATCACTGCTTATACTTTCACAAAACCCTGTAAAAAATAGTGTTGACTCTGAGACACATGCCTGTCCATTTTAGAAATTAGAATTACCATCTCCCTTAAGAGCAAGAGAAAGGAAATGTAATCGACAGCTAAATGCTTATTAAGTGCAAAACAGCAACAGCAAAAGGCACTTCCAGGTAACTTCTGTGTGACTGCCAAATTTAAAGGAGACATTTAGAAAGATGCATTAATAATGGTTAGCTCCTTAAAATGGCGACTCTGTTAGTTGGTGCAAACCAGCACGGTAATTGATTCTGTTCTTCAGTTTTGCACGTGATCATTGTATTGCAGATGGAAATCATAAATTTTAGAATATGCCTGTAGACTAATAAATAACTGTTCTTAATCTTCATCGATATAATCCTAACTACATCTTATTTTGGCTATGCCTGTACTATTTACACTTGACTTAGTTTTTATATTTAAATTTGACACATACGTAAAGCGTTAGAGCATCCATTCTGATGTTGTTTAATTTTGAGAATTAAAGTCTCAGTTCAAACCAAAATATTTTCTAATAAAAAGTATCACATTGGAATAACCTGTGTGGGCTTAGATGCATGTTGTGTATTAAGTTCTTCCCAAATATATCTACCCACATAAATTAATTGATGAGTGTCCATGGTGCTACTATTATTATGAATAAATACTAATGTATTGCACAATGTTTCTCTTTAGTGGCCAAGCATAAGATTATAAAAGACTATTACTTATTTCACAGATGAGAGCTGTGTTTTAGCTAAAGAGGAATAAGCTGCTAATGCTGAAGGCCTTAGATCATCATTACTATTTAATAGATTACCCTGATTTGCACACTAGGATTTAATCTAAAGCTTTATCTTGGACCCCTTTCTAGTTTTAGTTTAATTTAAACTTGTATAATACTGTTTGAAGTCTGTTTGTGAACTTCATATTGACCACATATCAAATACTAGGTAATGCAGCTGAAAAATTGCTAATGTATCATCACAGTGCTTGTCCTAGATGCTATTTTTTCCAGTTTTTAGGAAGACTTTCAACTGCGGATTTTTTCAGTAGCTCCATACTCCAGGCAGAGGAACAGGGGTGGGTATGAAGGAGTGAATATCACTCATTGCTTTCTCTCCATTAGTATACAACGGACTAAACGGTTCTCATTCTTTCTCTATTTATTGTTAACTTTCTACAAAGATTTCATGCAGGATACTGTTTAAACACTGCATCAGGGGACTAACCTGCAGAAATTGCATAATAATTATAAACCGGCAGAGGTGAAATACAGACTTCATGCACCAGTCTTCAGTTGTTCTAGAAGTTAATACATAATTTTAAAAACTCCTCCCATAGAAAATCTGAGAGGGGCAATGGGCCACATACGGGGACTTGAATTCGTAGGTAGTGATATGAAAGAGATAAGGTGGTTTTAAGATGTGAGAAATAAAAGAAACATAGAAGATACTGAAATTATAAAGACAGTGTGTGCATATGTACACATATGCTCATCTACACATAAGCACATATATTTGCAGGCACAGTAGACATTGTTTTGTTAGAACACTACGCTCAAGAGGTTTCACTTATGCCCTAAACAATTGTGTGTACAGCAGTCAGATCAAAGCATCAAAATGTCACACACTTCATGCATGAATTCTCCAACATGCTTTTCTCTGCTGAGGGTAAACAGGCCAAGGAAGATGATAAGCCAGTTAGCTTGGGAAAAAATAAAAAAGAAGAAAAGCTTTTTTTATTCACAGAACCATTGAGCTGACACTGCAGTAATTAAAGAAGACAGGGCTACAAAGCACATCCTTGGACTGTATCAGTTTACCTCCTGACTCAGCCTGAGTCCTTGCATGTTAGGGAGGTTTTGCATGACAGGTCAGAGTTTAGCTTATTTGTTGTTATTCATTTACTTTAATCTGCCGTTTCTGCCTGGTGGATGACAAGCTGACCATGAGCCAGCAGTGTGCCCTGGCTGTCAAGAAGGCCAATGGGATCCTGGGGTGCCTTAAGAAGAGTGTGGCCAGCAGGTCGAGGGAGATTGTCTTCCCCCTCTACTCTGCCCTAGTGAGGCCCCATCTGGAGTACTCTGTCCAGTTCTGGGCTCCCCACTTCAAGAAAGATGAGGAACTATTGGAGAGAGTCCAGCGGAGGGCTACAAAGATGATTAGGGAACTGAAGCACCTCTCCTATGAGGAAAGGCTGAGGGAGCTGGGCTTGTTTAGCCTGAAGAAGAGAAGGCTGCGAGGGGACCTAATAAATGCTTATAAATATCTTAAGGGTGGGTATCAGGAGGATGGGGCCAAACTCTTTTCAGTGGTGCCCAGCGACAGGACAAGGGGCAATGGGCACAAACTGAAGCACAGGAAGTTCCGTCTGAACATGAGGAAGAACTTCTCCACTCTGAGGG
>Ga0065711_1000771_pt1 | contig 55496 bp, 36 predicted proteins | sample Hoacrofraction12_FD_59098 | JGI IMG/M metagenome (GOLD analysis project Ga0065711, IMG submission 59098) | Hoatzin crop microbial communities from Cojedes, Venezuela - Epithelial fraction 12 v2 (version 2) | ecosystem: Host-associated > Birds > Digestive system > Esophagus > Crop | place... | reverse complement strand
CCTTCCCTTCCCTTCCCTTCCCTTCCCTTCCCTTCCCTTCCCCAGTGTAAATGAGAGGTTGGCTTGTTTCACGTTGCTGTAGCAGATGGCAGGTGTCGAAAAGCTCTGGTAACCATTAATGAAAACATGGTTTTGCGTGTGGCCCCTGAGCATCTTCGCACGTGCGACGTGCATCTGGCCAGTCGCGGGAGGAGCTGTTGCTTTTTCGCACCCCAGAAAGCAGCCGGCAGAAACTAAAACGTGGAAACCCAGTCACTGTGGTGCGGGTGATGGTGCAGCTCTCTTACACGCTGCCGTGCCCTCACCGGCCCTTGCACACACGTCTTCCAGTGCCTCGGGCCCTGCGGTCAGAAGAGATGTCTCCTCCCCACCCTGCTGCCCCACAGATGGGTGAACACGGAGGACACTTGCTGTCTGCAAAGCAGACCTTTCTCGGGTGACCAAGGCAAGCAGAGAGGCATTTTTTTACCTCAAAATCTCTTGCGCTTATTCTACTTGTAGGCCACAGTTCTGCGTGTATTTACATGCATGCAGGGGTAAACGGCTGCGGACTTCAGCGGGACGGTCCCTCTGCCTGTGTGTGCGTGCGTTTGGAGGGTGAAGGTCTTGCACGTTCCACTCCCATTATTACAGGTGAAGCTGAGGCAGAAGAGGGCCCTTTTAAAAGCAGGGGATTTTATAGTGGAGCTAGTGGGAATCAAAGAGCAAACATACCTCTGAGAAGCGAACGTGGAGAGGACCCTGTGCCAACTATAATAATCAGCGTGACTAATAGGGAACAAGGAGAACTGTTCCATTATATCATGAGACATTACATGGTGCTTGAAAAAAGTCTTTGATGACATGCAAAGGATTGGCAAGTGCATTTCAGGGAATCCTCCTTTATTTCTTCAAGGGTTTCAACCCATGTTCATCTTGTTACGCATAATTTAACTTTCTCAGAGGTTAGATTGAACTTACTGGTATGGGTTTTATATAGTCATCATTTAAATTTGGGGGAACAGAAGGTGTATTAACTTATTTTAAAAGTTACTCATTTATAGTTCCTTGGAGAAATTAGAAACTGGGACTTTACGATAATTTCACCATGTATTTCCAGCCCTCGCCCAGTGTGCTATGGTTTTGCAAAATAGCAGAATTAACAAAGCTCTGTTTGCATTTAGTCTCGTAGAACGTGCAGAGTAATATTTCTATATAAAGTATTGTGATATTGAGCCATATTTTTTGTAATTTCAATATCTCAAGTGTCAATCGGGAAGGAGATTGTTGCCTTTATTACAACTAATATAGCAGAGCAAAACAAAGAACTTTTTAGAAAATGAATATGCTCTGGGGAAATTCAATAAATCTTTGTTAGAAGAAAAAAGGTCTTATATATAAATATATAAAAGCTTGCTGTGTATTGTGCAAAAGTTGCTTACTGCTAAAGGAGTAATGCATTGTAAATCAACAGTGGGTCCCATAGCACGTTATGGCGTATTTTATTGGGTTTTTACCTTAAGGTAAGGTCTTTTATTAAGAGTATGTAAGAGCACACTCTGCTGAATACCTTGTTTTTCACAGCGCTCTATACATAATGGCTTTTTTTTTTTTATTTGCTTCATTAAACATTCCTGTAATTAATGCATTTAATGGGAATCCAGCAGTAACAAATATAAAATTTATTGTGGTTTTAAAAAAAAAACACTTTGGTTACTAGATTTTCCATTAGCAAATGGCGATGACCAAATTCCTCAAAATATTTCTGCACTCACCCCAGAAATCTTCTGCTAAAACAGGTGATGTTTTCAACTCTGTAATGGGAAAGAAATGCCACATAAATAATCCTTGTGAAGGAATCAGTATAAACGTAGAGAGAGAGAGCACCAAAAAGTGTCTGTAAAATAATCCCCTCAAAAAACGCTGTTTCAAGCTCGATAAGAAGACGTCTGTATTAGCCCTGGAGCTTGCCGGGTGAGTTATTAGGTGTTGAAAGACACCGTCTAGGAAGTCTGACCCATCAGAATTTGAATGTAAAAGGCAAGTGACAACTGAATACATGAAAAGCCTTAAAGCGCGGTCCCAAAGCCCTCTTTCCCCGCCTGAAAAGCCCGTTTATCTTCGGATGAATAAGAGTTACAGAATTGGAACCTAAGGAAAAAATCGGTGGTATCCGTGGCCAAGGGAATGTCTCCCTCCCACCCGTTTGATTATAACCATGTGCAAGTTTGGCTAATGAGACTGCAGGGCTTTCCCCTCGCCTCTGTGGATGATTGTGGCATTTTATTTGAATGCCGATACGGTTTCCCATTCCTGTTCCTCACAAGATTTTGGTCTGGGCAAATAAAAAAAGAGATGTCAGAACCGGAGAATCTTTTTACAGTGTATAAAAATCTTCCCATCTAATCCAAGAGGAAATCGTAATGTGAAGAACATTGGCATTTTAATGGCCTCCTAATGAGGACGAGCTTGGCCAGAGCTTTGAAGAAGACAAATGGAAAGCAAAACAGCTCATTTCTCCTTGAGGGCAAGGATTAAGATTTCTAGAGAGGACTGCATGGATATTTCTTCAGCAGGTAAAGCTTTGCCTGCCTGAAGTCTCCTGGCAGGGCCCTGATGTACGGGCTGTTGGCATGAGCAGGAAAGGGGGGTAGGAAGGCGGGGGGCGTGCTCACGTTTTCTGGTTTTGCTGTCAGTCTATTCCTCTCCGCATGCTGCTGGGAAAAATTGAAGACAATTATATTTACCTAAATCCCTGGTTAATTAAGGCACTAAATTAAAGCCTGAGAAGCACTTGAAATTCTGATGAAAGAGCCCATACATGGACAGCATGCTTGTAACGTTACATGTCTGGGGTTCTCCCTAAGGTACGGGGGGATACACAGCAAATACTCCATACAGCCACAGATAGGTGATCACATCTGATTTAAAAGCCCTCATTACTCCCTCCTGACAGGCCTGGATGTTTGCCTGCCTGGTTCCAAGGCCAGTGTCGATCCATTTAAAATTAATATTTTTCATTCCTCTCTCCGCCGCATGCATTTAAAAGCTGTCCTTGGCTTCCTCTCCCAGCTGCTGGCTCCGATTAGCCCAGCAGCGGCTGCTGGAGCTCTGCTCTGCGGCACTGGTGGGATCCTACGCCTCTCATACCACGTTAGGAGTAGAGCTGTCCTGGGAAAGGGACTTCCTTGCTCCTGATGTCTTCTGTGGCTTCAACAAGCTGGGGAGGCTTTATTTCCCTTTGGGAAAAATGGGTCTTTTCTTTGTCCCATCCTAGAAGGGAGCTGTGAGAGCCAGGGCCCCGCTGGGTGTCACGCTTTAGCACCATCCCTCAGCAGGGCTCAGCCCTGTGCACTCTGCACTCAGCCAGGGCTTGCAAGGGAAGGAGAAACGTGTTTGTGAGAGGCATCAAAATGGTACCTGGCTTTGCTGCTGCAGAAAGGACTTTGTACAATTCTCCTTGAGTGACACGTGGCATAACAAGGCAGAGCAAATTGTCCTTGTGAAGATATGTCTGAAACTCCTCATAAGCAACTAAAAATGTGGGTTCTGCTCTGGAAAGCAACTGTAAAAAGAAGAAAAAAATGCATTGTTTTAGTCAGCAGCTTGGTTTTCCCTCTATCTGCACAGTCAGACTTGCTGACTCTGAAGGCAGAGAGCAGGTCATGTTTTAAAGGTACTTTTGGCTTCGTGGGCTTTGGCAGGGCAGTACATCTCCAGCTGAAGCCTTGCTGCTGGGTCAGCACCGGAAGTGCAGCCTGGTGGGTGAACCTCACAGCGAAGACGGGGCAGCACCATCACCACTGCCGGCACAGGCTGTGGATACCATCTTACCTGAGTGTCCATCTGGTGTCCTGGGCACAGCATGGGGGTACAGATTCGCCACGAAGCAACTCGCAAACATCTTGGCCGTCTCCATCCCACCACCTTCCCTGTGCTCTGTTCACTCCCTGCCCACCCACCTGCGGCTCTCACCTGCCCTGCCCATGGCTCTCAGTTAGCCACGCCAGTTTCAGAAGCTGGCAACACGATAAATGCATTCCTCTGCATTTTCCCCTGGTTTCAGTCAGTCAGATTGGCTTGAGGTACAGCCAGGTGAATGACAGGACCTTGGTTTAGCTCAGCTCTTGCAATGTGGTGGCAGTGGTCACCTGCAGCGCGGGAGCCGAGCGGGTCAGTACAGTGGGACCCCTGCAAACCTCGCTGTCAGCATGGCCACGATGCTTTAGTCTCACGTCGTATTGCCATGGGTGTCCCTGCAGGCCCTCCACCGCATCCCACGGAGTACGAGCACAAAGAGGTAGCAGGAGGGCTAACAGTCTCTCGGCTGTTTGAGGGGATGAGTTGAGGATTGTGGGAATTAGGGGTAAAAGGGGTGTCAGTCAGTGCAGCTTGCACGTACTCCAGCTGAATGATAAAAGCTTTGCCTCTAAAGGCAAGCCACCACTGCGCACGACAAAAGGAATTTAAATTTAATTCTGACAATTTAACTTTCAGATCAAAGTGCAGCGAATAGCTACAGCAAAATGCCAGCAACAAAAGACCCAAGCCAAAACAACGGCTGGTGTTGTGATACCAAACGCAATCCTGTGTAACCGGAGTCCGCGGCCGTGTCCCGCTGCCGAAGGTTCCTTTTTGTCATCCACAGCTACACCCACAGTGTTGTCTTTGCAGCACAGCTTCTTGAAGCTAAGAAAAACTTTTACTAAGCTGGAATTGGTTTGGCCGTCTTATAACACAGAATGAAAATGATTAGTGAACCAAAAGAGGAGGATATAGAGCCCTTCCATACAAAGCCTCCTGTCTTCCTACGTGATCCATTATAATCCAGAGGGCCCCAGATTTAAACTAATCTGTTTCTGCCTTTATTTATTTTTTCTTGACTTAATTTCCTACATGAACTGGCCAGTTATGTCAAGTATTTTTCTTTCTTTTAACTTCACTTGCTGTCAGCTGAATGCAATGCCCTGTGAAAACACTCGCTGACCTGCTGTATACACACGTACACACGGACACGTCTTTACCATCTGCATCTATATACCTGTATCATCTACATGTATCTTTATCATCTGTGTCTGTCTATCTATATTTATATCTATATGTATAATTTGCTTTTACAGTGGGGAACACAGCTTGCAAATTCCTTGAGCCTCTGCTAACTACACCGTCAAGCTCCCCTCTCTTTTGTGCAAGGCAGCTGCCCCGTTGCTTCTAGTTCAGGCTGCTCTGGCTTGCTCTGCCGGCAAGTCCTGGGGGAATGGGCTGATCAGGTTCACTAATGGTCGGGCTCTCATGGTATTTGCTTACCTAACACAATCAGAGCACGCGTCTTAAATATTTTATCAGCTTTGTGGGGTCATTCTTGTGCCGTGGAGTTGTGTTGCACTGGAGAATAGAGCAGGCTGGAGGAAAAATGGTGCTCAAGAGTGCTGCAGAAGGAGGATTTCAAGCAAATGGCAACGATTAATGCCCTGCTTAGAGCTGCTAAAACAAATGTCCCTGATGCAGCAGGGCAGATCAGAGGCAAAAAGAGGTCAGGGCAGTTGCAATAAGAAAGCAGACCAAAGAATTGAGCAAATGGCCCCAAACCCTCAGCTGCTAGCTCTGATCTGAAGTGTGGTGGTGGTCCTGGTTTAAGTTTGATCCCTCCTTTCCCACTCTTACTTGCTTAATTTATTGACTCCCTTGAAACTAGTTCTCAGGAAGTTTTGTGTTTAATCTTGTGCTTATTCCCTGTGGGCTAAGCTGTCGAATGACTGTCAGTAAAACCTTCATGTAAAGAAAGTGGGTGCAACAGGATAATTCTGGTGGTAGTCCTGGAGCTGCAGCCTCCCATACTGGGGCCTCAGCAGCCAGTAGCTATTGTTGAGAGGAAAACTGTTTTTCCTCTAAATTCACCCGTTGCCTGCCTTCAGCCAGGCAGTGCTGACTCCAGGGTGGGCAGGGAGAGCAGACAGGTAGGTCTACACTGCAAGCCTTTGCTAGAGCTGTGGGTGGGAGGGCTGCTGATCAGGGGACTGTAACCAACCGTGCCATTTCTGACACTGTCCCCAAGTGCTGTGTGCGGGGAGATTTCCCAGGAGGGAGTCAGACTCGCTTTGGCTCTTTTCTGCTGGGAGTCAGTGTGATACTGGAGAGCTTTGCATCCTTGCATGTTCAGTGTTCTCTCTATCCCAGTATTTTATAAAAATCACCCCACAACTAACAAAACAGCGCTCCTGTCTACCTGCTTCTCCATTCCCTTGCTGAAAGGTTTCTTTAGCACAAGACCGCTTCCAATTTCTCAGCTCCTGCCTCTGTTTATGTCTGGGCTCCTTTGGGTTTGATGCCCTCCTCTAGCCCCACACCCCTTATTTGGGGGGAGGTGTCTGCTTTCTCCGGATGGTTGTTCCTGATCTGTGATGCTGCCTGCTTTGTGGCAATGCCTTTGGGTACCTGCGGTGCCCCCTGTGCTCGCTTATCATCCCTACCCAAACTCTGTACCACACTGCCCTTTAGCTTCGAGCGTCCTTACAGCGAGTAGCTGAGACTGTAGCCTGGGTTTGGGAGAAAGCTGGGGGCAGTTATGAGGGGCAAAGCAGGTCCAGCCAAAGCATGAGGGGCTGGTTTGGCAGGGGCAAGGGGTCTGTCTGCACCACTGCTCCGACTGATGTAAGCTGGAGCAACCCTCTCGCTATTGCAGAGCGTCCTCAGCTCAGTCTAGTTCTGGCTGCATCCCTGCAAAGGAGAGGGGAAGGAGCATGCGCTCACACTGATTCATTTTTTCTCTAATAATAACTTTGTTATGATGTCCAGAGCAGCCCAGAGAGAGCAATAGTAACAGTGGACTGCTTGGAAGAGGAACAAATATTGCGATCGGGTTTGGGAAACCATGAATCAGCTGTAAAGGGCAGTGTTACCTCAGCTTGGATACATCTTGCTTAGCTCATACTGCCAGGTGTAAATATACTGTGTGGACAATAACATAGTCCTGTGATACGCCTTCATGAGAGGCATCTATTTTTACAGATATGATGATCCTCTTTCAGTATTTGGTCCCAGAGCAAGAGCCCTTCTGTACAAATACAGGTTAAGCTGTGGTGTGACAGCCCTGCTTTAAAGGCGATGCAGGAGTATGTGGCCTCAGAAATGGCTCCAGCTAATGCCATGCCTTGATGCTTGGGGAAGACACCTGCTGTACCTCCTTAAAGAGGGAGCCATGTGGGCCCACTGCCCCATCTTCCAGCTTTTACAAAGGGAGAATGGGAACAGGGGCATGGCTCTGCCTTTTTTCCTACCCATTTTAGGAGGGTGAATGCTCTTGGCCAGATTTAGCCTTTTGAAAACCAGGGAGAGAGCAGCAGAAGCTGCGCCTGTGCCTGGGCCTCCAAGGGAGAACCACGGTCATGCCACACAGGACCGGTCTCCCGCGGCGTGACACTGGGACCGAGCGCTTGCAGGCGGACTGGTCCCCGCAGCCGAGGCTGCACCTCTGAGGTCTCGGACCCCCATCGCGTCAGCCCATCACTCCAGGGCTGCCAGCAAGGTCATCGAGTTGCGTTGATCTAAAGCTGGCTTTCCCGCTGGAGAGATGGGTTCATCCTGACTAACTTTAGATTACAGTTTACGCATTATTGTGCCAAGGTCTGTATTGGACCAATTTATAGTGAGAAATGAGGTTGGCAAGATAACAGGGGCATCACAATTAGAGCTAATTAGCCCAGCAGGAAATCCATTTCCAGGCAGCTTTTGGCAAGAGACGAGGTTGGCGGGCTAACAAGCATAGAGTGTATTTTGATATAAGCACACTCCAGCTGCAAGGGAAAGTAAAATAACAGCTTGTCTTATCCTTATGCGGAGGCCTCACGTCAGGCTCCACCACGTAAGTCTTTTTGTTTGAGGCTTTGCAGCCTCCCTGCTTGGAAAAAGTTCAGAGAACTTGTTCTTGCAAAGCCTCCTCAGCTGCCAGAGGGCAAAAGGTGGGCCGTAAGGTCTGCACAGCCCCTCGCTCCCACCGCCAGACAGGAGGATGCCCAGCACCCTGGTCTGGTTTCGGGGGAGATGAGGGATGCAGCTCAGAATAGAAATCACTGAAGAGTAGCTTGGTTTAATTGCAGGAGTTATCCGTACCGTAGAATGTCCAGGGTATAGACACAGCCAAACTATTGGAACTATTTGTATTTGAGTGCTTTATTATATTGGAATTGCAGTGATATTATTAACATTTGTACAAATGCACAAAATTCCTGTCTCTTCTAGCTAGAAAGAGATGTAAAAATCAGACCTAGTTGAACAGTCTCAATGAACTCATTGTCCATTTGTAACAATAATGGGTTCACAATGCAACAAAAAGCTTAACATAAAATTAAACATATTAAATGCTGCAGCAAGTATTTACACTTATGTACCAAAAAAAAAAAAAAATTTATCTCCTTCCAGTAAGGAAGGTGGTTGCTTTACAGAATAAAACAAACAGACAAACAAACACAAAACCTTTGCATACAATACAAACAACCTCAAGCCCAAAACTTACTGTGACAGCACCTTTTTTTTAATATTATATATATATATATTTATCTATAAACTTCGATAGTTTAGGCTTACTCCAAGCAGTGCTAAAAAGTTCCTTAAAACCAGGACAACAACAACAGTCCAAAGAAGCAACGTTCACCCATGAGTGCGACCCAGTGTTTGAACGGAGCTGTTGCAGAGAGGGGTGCAGAGCTCACGGCCATGGGCTGGGAAACGTTTGGGTCCCAATGATCAAAGTCCTTGGCAAAACTCTCAGTGGCAATTATTCGTATTCAGGAGAGCAAACAGACCTTTCGTGCAAAATCGTGTGTGTTGTGGAAGCATGATAAAGATTGTCTCTGACAGAGATCTCTTTGCAGTCTCAGCTCCGAGGGGTGGGGGAAAATTTCTCTGGAATTTCCTAAATTCCAGCAAGAACATAATTTCACTTGAAATGCCCTACCAGCCCTCCCCCCCCACCTCGCTTCCTGACACTGCGGCAGTTTCGGCAAAGCCAGAAGGAGCTCTCAGTCTTCATTCAGAAGGCTGTCACACAGTTTTCTAGTCAAGAAAGAGATTTGGGTCCAAGAGTCTCACGGCATCAGATGGCATGCTCTTACCGTGGGCTTGGGAACAGTTCCACCAGGTGAAACTCAACATCACCAACATTTAATTTGCATAAATATAGAACTGGAGATCCTGAATCCCAGGTATTACACACTGGTCTAAATATAGCGAGTTGCAATTATTGATTCCAGTCCAAGGAGAGCCTGGGAAAGGATCAGATTTCCACTTAGAGAATCAATCTTGTCTGTGAGCATGTGCGCACACTGACATTTTTGGCCTCACGCAGTTTAGGATTTGCTATAAAGTCGTTTTGAAAGCTATGGAAAACCAGCAATGGTAAGCAATTTAGCTCTTATGTGTAAAGCCACTGATAAAACTGAGATACCTGTAAACTCTGAAAAAAACAGAGATTACGGATGTAAACAGTCTCTTTTGTCTTTGCAGTAAGATGATTATTTCAGATGATGAAAAATCAAACAATTTTTGCTTTTTTGGTGTTCAAATCACTTGAGATTTTATTGCTTTTGTTTGTCCTTAGAAGTTTTTAGTCTCTTTTCTTACCTTTTTTTTTAAAGGTGCTGTCCCTAGTCAAGTTATAAGGCAACATATTTTATTGATTCAGAACTCGAATACATAGTATGGCCACTGTTCTCACTGCAGCTTCGCAGCTACCGTGGGTTGGACAACAGTCAAAGTGCATGACAATGCACAACAGAGCCAGTCTCCTGACCTTACGATATACAGGACACTTTGGTTCTTGGGATGAGAGATTATACATGTAGCTTAGATGCTGCCTCACACACTTTGCATAATAAAACATTTATATGCTGTCATGAAGAGGGTGTAAAGTCTAAGTCACACTGCAGGCTGGCTGTTCTCAGCTTCTCCATTCAGGCAGGTGTGAGAGACAAGTTGTAGATATGCCACCAGTGAAAGCATATAAATGTGTCTGGTGCAAACGTTTTACAAGAGTATTTATAAATGATTCAACAAGGGAGAGCAAGAAAGAGAGTGAGAGCTAAAGTGCAATTTTAAAATAATATAAATAATTGAAACGTAGAAATAAGATACTAATTAGTTGTAACTGGTTTTGTTTTATAGGCACAGTTTAGTTTTTATGTCTACAGATCAATCTTTTTCTCTTCTTCCCCCTCCAGTAATTTTCTCTGATGGATAATGGAGTTTCAATGGTCTAAATCTAAGGAACACTGCTTAGTAAGAGGACAGAAGAGGCAATGATAAGGCAGTATAGTGCAACTCACTATGTGATACCAGAAAAGAAACAAGGATGGGGTTAGATCTTCCATGGTGATGTATAAAATCAGCCTTATAAAAAAAGAGGGAAAAAAAAAAAGACAGGCTTTCCAGTCATATGTTGACCCGTGCTTTCTAAAATGAGAGAGCACATTTTGCAATACAAAGGAAACAACTGAAGGTTCGTAATTTGTTTTGCTGTTACCAAAAAAAAAAAGGGAAAAAAAAAAAGCAGATGCTGCTTTAAGGAAAACATTTCATTCTAGGAATTTCTGTACAACTGACCTCAGCGAGCTTTTCCATCTTAGATGGATGACTTCTGCTTGAGACCCTGAAAGATTAAGATGCACGCACACCTAGAGTAGTTTATTGCAAAACTAATATTGTAACTTAAAAAACACAAACAGATTCTGTACAAGAATACTGTTCAAATGGAATGTGTTAAAATAACATTTATTAATAAATACTTTATAAAATTCTATGTGAATACTAAATTAATAGATTCCTGTTTTAAAATTGCTTTGGTCCTCATGAATTTTCATAAATTCACTCTATACGCTTTTTTTTTAAAAAAGGTATTAGCTGCTAAAAAGCACATTTTGCCTAAACTAAAAGGCTAGTTTTCAACACTAAATATTGTTGCTTAAAAAAATATGAATCCTCAAAAGTTGGGCATTTAACAACAGTTATAGCTGGCGTGTTAGTTAACAGGACAGAGTCAGTTAGCACACTAAATCCACACGCACTGAGGCACTGAACCATTGACTTTCCACTATTCAGAAGACGGGCAGCAGACATTTAGCTTCGTAGCAGGAATTAACACCCAACAGCGTGAAATTCTCCATAAATCATCACCATCATCATCATCATCGTTGTCCTTACAAAACACACCATGATAGCACACAAACTACTTGTCTCCCACAGGCAGCGTTACGAATATGGCTTGCATCAATCGAGTCAGGGAAGGGGGGGGCTGGGGATGCAGGAACCGGATCAGAGCATCGTTCCTTTCCGATCGAAGTATTGCAGTTGTCCGTGGCTGAGATTTCCAGCGCGCTCCCCATGTTGCGCGATGAGAGGTGCCGTCCCCCGCAACGCCTCGTCCGGAGAGAGCGGCTGGCCGAGGATCGCTGCCCTGCTAGTGCTGGCGAGGGAAGCGGTCCGAGTCGTCCGCCGGCAGCGGGATGGGGCACGGGATGGGGCATGGAGCCCGGCAAGCCCAGCAGCGGGCTGGATTGGTGTGACAGGAAGGAAGCGGAGCAGCCTCCAGTAGTAGCTCATGGAAAAGCAGGATTTATCCTCGATGGAAAGAGCCCGGGAAGTGCATTTAGAGTGACGTGCTTAGGAAGAGGCTGCCACCACCGACGGCATGGCAGAGGGTCATCCCAGGGACAGAGGGACAGGGGCTTCTCCCGCAGCCTTTGCTCAGTCAGCCTCCGGCACCTGGCCGGGCTGGCAGCTTGAGGAAAGGCTGCAGGATCATGCTCCTGGAAAACAAGAGCATTTTAATGCAGAAGCAAATCTGATGAATAATATAAGGTGCCTGGTACGGTTGGTCCTTTTGCCGACGATATAGCCGATATAAATATGCTGCGTGTTGTCTTGGCCTGTGAACCTGCGACAGAGTTACAAGAAGCAATAGCAAATAGCTTTTCATCCTTTACTTATTTCCACATCACTAGCAAGGATTATACCTAAAGGCCAATAGTATAGAGAGGAGACATTTCATTGTAATTACACATTTAGGCCAACATGTGTGGTTGGCTTGCCTAGTTAGCATTAAAAAAAGAAATAATTGAGCTATATATAATACACATCAGTCAAACTGTCAAGTTGCTGAATTTAACAAAACTTAGGCAAGGTTTTTGTATTTTTTTCTTTTTTTTTTTCTTTTTAATGTAGAGGCTTTCAGTTTAACAGCTAAATATTTTAATTGAGGAGACTGAATAAAATGAAGCTAAACCGTAATTCTAGTGCAGTGTAGCTCAACTGGGTATTCTAATATTACCAAAAACTTTTGATTTTTATTTTTTAATGTATTTAAGTGCTACCCATATAGACAGAAAGTTTTTTAAATTAACCCTGCAATGGCATTTTCTTTTTCGTGGTGAATGATGAAATTCAGACACAGGGGAAATGCTTATTTGGGTTTTTTTTACACAGTGGATACTCAGCTGGAACATTTTGCTCAACTGCATATTTGAAAAAAGTTCCCTTGGGAGCCATGATGAAGCAAAACCATTTAGCTATTACAACTGGAGGTTAAAAAAAATTATAGACTCAGTATTTAAAACATTTTAAAAGTATATGTTTGTCTAAAATATAATAGAAAATCCTTTACATTTGTATTTTTTCATAATTTTTTTTGGTTCTTAGACTATATAATCAAGTCAAGATTTACACTGTACATTAAAAATCTTCTTCTTTTGAATGTATTTGCATAAATGGAAAGCGAGCTGTTAAAGAATGCTGACTAAAAGTTAGTTACCAAGATAAGAACTAATTCGGAAACAAACAATCCTCAGAATTTTGCTTTCCCTTCCAGGCAGGCCCTGCTCCTTACGGTGCCTCATGCTTCAGCTGTTTCACTCTGCCTCCCGCATGCAGAAGAGCCACCCTTTTAAACCTCACAACTCCTCTAAATACCAGAGACACACCCTTTCAGGAGGAGAACTTCGTTTCAGAATAAAGTCTGCTGAGGGCTAGAGGATTTGCCAGGAATAACGTGAATTAGCTTTTGCTATTAAAGCTGCAGCTCAAAATGTTTGAACATTTATCACCAGCTTTCCGGGGAAGCAGCGGGAGGTTTTGTTGCTGACAGATTTGAGAGCAAAATCAGGTCCCAATATACAGCAAGGCAGCGTAATTAATGGGCATCATCTCCACCTGATTTTCCCATCAACCACTTATGCCACTCGGGGATGCAAATCAGTCGCGCTGAGGGGCAGGCCCAGAGTCCAAACAAAAACCTGAACCTTTTCCAGACCCTCTTTGCAGGACTGAATTTTATCCAGAGTGTAGTGGGATTTGCCATTCTTGCAGCACTTTTTAGCGGCTGCATGCCTTCTAAAAATTATTTAGCGTCCTAATGAGACAGTTCCTCACCCGCGGTTAACGGGCGTTAAGTGCCATTAAAGTCAGTGAAGCTACATTGCTGTCTGCCAGCTCGGGGTCGCTCTGTAGACGCTTAAAGGAACGCCTGCAGAGAGCAGGTCTTTTCCTCGGAATTAAAAATGGCATTTTTCCAACTGGTCAGCACCGTTACGCTGATTTATTACTCATTTATAGCCCACGAAACTTGAGGCTGTCAGCTTTCGTTGCCACAACAACGCAACCGGGTTAGGGAACAGAACTTTTCTGAATTATTATATGCTACATGTTTTTTAGTTTGTTAACAATGTTTTTTAGTTTGTTAACAACTGGCAGTGCAGAAGAATTGCTGTGATTCTCAGGTGTTGCTTGCTACGCCTGTACCGCACCACAGAAGCTCACAGGGCTGCTAGCATCAACACAGCTGGCTCTCAATACCGCTTCACCTGGGGCTGCACTGCTTTTGCCTCTCGCTGTTTATTAAAAACACTAAATCAGGAGCGCTCCTATTTTTTAAAAGCCGAATGCTTGGCGTAGCCCAGCTGCGGGTGAAGAGCTAGTGAAAGCAGCAGCCATGCTGACAGTTTTTAGGTGGGCTTGAAGTTTTTGCTTGTTCATCACCATTCTTTGAGAAAAAGAGAGGGAAGTGAGAAAGCCTTGGAATGGAAAAAAGAAGGAAAAAAAAGCTGAGGGAATGAGAAGTGTTTGGGAAGGGAATAAGGAAGGTGTAAAAATAACCAGAGGAGAAAAAGGGCAGGGTATGCGAGAGAGGAGAAGGGGGAGGGCTAGACAAAAGAGCACGTTAATTTGGGCTTGATTTTGTCCTGATAGCCACATCCTATGTAACTGCGTTGAAAGAGGCTCTGAATGCAAGATGGGGTCTGCTGATAGCACGCTAACTCATTTTTTATTATGCTGTCAGCAGATGCCCTCTCTCTGTATTTATAGCCTAATTACTCCTAGTTACCTACATGAGACTCTGTTTAATACTTTTCATGCCTCATGTTGGCTAACAAGCTGCAGTTTAACACAACTCCGTATTTCTGAGGCTTCAGGCTAGATTGGTGAGAAGCAAACGTGACTATGTACAGAAACAGTTAGGTTTATAAACAAATAACTGGTACCAAAAAAACTGGAGAAAGCACCAAAGCATTTCTCAAGCTGATAGCATATTAATTGCATAACTCCCTTTTATGTAACTAAGTATAAAAGACATTTTAATAACTATAAAAATGAAAGTCAGAGTCTTTCAAGAACTGAGGAATCTTCCAGGCTTGAGTTAAGGTTGCAGATGTCCTTAGCACAGAGGACGCTTTGATACGCTACCACACTCCCCTAGCAGTTTCTGATCAACCACTTTTAAAGGATGGGGTTGATGTCTGTTCTGTGGCTGGTGAGCTGGGTAAGAGTGGAGCTTCCCACGACGTCGCTGACGGACGAGGAGGTCGTGATGGTGTTGTGCTGGATGACCTGCTGCTGGGAGCAAGCTGGGACCGGGCTCGCGGGAGGACTGCTCTCGGGACCTGGGAAGGGGGCGGGGGGACAGAGACAACACACATTCAATTATCCATCCCACTAACAAGCCCAGGCTTGGCGACACTCCTGGAAAAGGGATGTACTACTACGGCAGCAATACTAACAACCTGAGGCACGCACAAGTCACAGGATTTCAAGATACACAGTTATCCAACGCTTTCCGTCTTCTGATCTTTTGCAGGCTTTTTTTGTTCTGATTTTTTCTTTTGTTTAAAGCCAGCTTCTCTGGTATCAACCTGACTTCAAGAGTTGGGAACTTGAAAAAAGTCCAAGACCTTAACGATTGTGAAAACAATGTCAGGATAAAAAGTCCAATATCTTGAGGTCTACAAAATCAGGTGGGATGCTTAAATGGTTTATTTGCTCCAGCAGGAATCAAAATCAGAGTGCAGTGCACTGCAGTACAGAAAATCTAATTCAAGCAACAGTTGACAGGTGTGTAACACAATTATGTATTTTTTCTCTGAGCACTGTTAAAAAGCCAGATGCATAGTGATGCAGAGGAGACAGAAATTGGCTCTTATTTTAAGAGAATGCCGCAATTTAGCAAATATTAGCCCGGAGGCTCTTCTGAGCCGTTCTAGTGCCAAGCAAAGAATTTGTCCCTAAATTACCACAGTCCTAAAATGCATCAACTAGCCAGAATCGATTTAACGTTTCCATCAGATGAGATTTTTTTGAAAAAAAAAAAAAAAAAAAAGATAAGAGTTAAAAAAGAGTTGACAAACCTTGAAAACCTGTGCCGCGCCTGGCCTGCGCCACTGTCAGAGCGCAGTACCATTTTCGCTGGAGGGGACTGTAATGTTTTCCTTTTTTAACTTCCCTTTTGAGAGTTACTTTAAGGTGCTGGTAGCGTTGCGCCCAGGAGGACTCTCTGCAGGTTTGGAGCTGTGAGTTCAAGCGGGATCCTCCCCAGGGCAGCGAGCGTCCATCCGTGTGCATCTCCTTGCGGAAGGGAGGGGTGGGGAAGGCTAGCTCTGCTGGGTGGGATGGAAACCAGGGCTTTCGGGGGTTTGAGCGGGGCTGGATAAATAAGGGCAGGAGACTGGACGGCTCAGATGGTGTTTGAGAAGACAAGTTCAAGTGATAATATGACCAAGAAGAGGTTTTGGAAGGAAGAATTGGAAACTTTGCTTTCCTGTGAGGAGTGTGGAGGCAGTGCAAACATACCAGCTACTTACTTAGATATCCTTGCGATTCTTTCTGCATAGCTGTTATCGGACAGTCTTTATGTGTTAGCAATAACTGTTTCAGCTGTGCTACCTCATTTTTCAGCATGGAAACCTCGTTCTAGAAAAGAAAGAGAGGACTTGGTTTGCCACAAAGCTTAAATCAGGCTCTTCTGCAAAGTTTAAACCCAAGAACACAGACAGTTCTCTGCAACTTCGGAAAAATTGAGCAAAAATGGCACTCAGTGCTCATGTGCTAGGTTTATGCTAACACTTGTCCATGACATTATTTTAGAACTTCTTCTGAAGGCAATTTGGCTTCCAGATTTGATGACATAAACTGACAAATGAACTAACTTCAGAGCACCAGAGATACTTGAGGCAATGTTTTAATCCACTCAGGAAATACTCTGGCTCTCTGCATCAGGGCAGGGGGCCAGAACCATGGGGGCAAACGGCAGCCTGCGCACTCGGGGGCACAGTGGCAGGGCTGCTGTCACCTACGGCGTGTCACCTACAGCTCTGCTACAGCTGGTGCCTGGGTGCTGCTCACACCTCTGTGTTTGGGTGGAGGATGTTCTGGGGGAGTGCCATCACGTGAATGGTCCTTCTGCTCTTGGCAGCGCACAGGCACACTTCTGGACGGGGCAGAAGTACTGTGCCCACCATAAGAAGGGCATCACCATAAGGAGGGCTTTTATTGTATTAATGCAGGATATTTTCATCCATTTACTTCATTCTTTTCGCTACTGGTAGACTGAGCTATTTACTCTCCTATCTCGCTGGCTTTGAATGAGCATTTAGCTACATGCCCTGCTCTGAAGAAGTGTTTTACAGCCGAGTTAATGGCACTTCCAAGAAAAAATCCCCACAAAAAGCGGTGACAAGAAAAGAAAATAAATACAACTCTGTCTAGTGAAGGCTTCTAAATCCCAAGACAGCTTTTTCCTGGCTTATCCCGCTAAAATGCAATTATTTCTTTAATTGAAGCACACACATCTTGATTAATCGACCTTGATTATGCCCGCGCTCGGGGCCGGCTGTGCTGGGGCAGCCCCGAAAGCGGCACCGCCAGCCCCTCCGAGCACAAAGAGCCCCTCTGTGTCCTCGGGGGTGCAGACAGTGGCTCGCACCTGAAGCTGCATGTTTGTCTGGGTGAGCTCTTCTGCTTTCTTTTCCAGTGACATCACCCAGACCTTCCTCTTCTGTCTGCAGCGCGTGGCGGCGGCTCGGTTCCTTTCCAGAAATTTCCGCCTCCTCTCATCCGGGTCTTCGTCCACCACCCTCCTCCGGCGACCTCCGGTCGGCTGCGGCGGCTGTATCGTCTGCGTGGGCTGCATCTGTTGCGCCGCTGGCGAAACCTGGCGGGGAAGAAGAGGTTTGGCAGAGGGTGCTGAGGGGGGGAAGGTTACGGAGGGGGACGCTGAAAGAGGAAGGGAAATTTCACACCCTCCTTCCGCTCCCCGGCGAGGTCTGCAGCAGGCACAAGGCGAAAGGCTGCGCCAGATGCCACTCAAATTAGCTGCTGGCAAATCCTTACCATGGGCAAAGGGGAGATTTTTTTGAAACGATCCTCTGAATATTAGTAGGGAAAATATTTTCCCCCTTACAGTTAGCTGTTAAAAACATTCACTTAGGTACCTTCTCTGCCACCACCTATTTCAAACCTGAAATGTCAAGTTTCTCTCAGCAACTGTTTTAATCAAAGCAGAGGACTGTAGTGGCCTTATTTCTGTCTCTCTCTTTTTTCTTTTTCCCAATTGCCTCCAAAATTTTAGGACATTTCTATTTCACAGGCTCCCCCGTCTCTGCCTCGTGCTTTACCACCTATGGAGATGGGAGCTGCAGGGTTCTTTGCAGAAGAGTGCAGCTGGGAAACTGCGGGCTGGGATCATGCAAGGCCAGCAGACCTCGGTGGCCCTCCGCTGGGGGCAAAAGAAAGGGTTTAGGTACCTGAACTCCAACTTGCGTTTTAGTATCCCTGCACTCCATGGAGGAGGGATATTCCCCTTCTCCAGTGTTTCCATTTGACCCCTTTGGACACTATGCTCCATTTTATTCAGCAGCCTGGCTTTGACAGTAGCGGCACACCACATCCAGCCCCGCTGCTACAAAACTATGGAAAAATACGTATTTATGCTTTTTCAAGTGCAGGAGAGTATTGACCCCCGCTCCTGAGAGTAACTGGCCAATGCCATTACAGAAAAGGTGCGTAGTGAGGGCAGCCCCACGTAGTCCGTGCTCCGACTCCTGGGAGGATGAAAGACATGCCCACATCCCGTCAGGAACCAGCATCAGACTTCACCTTCAGCTGCCTGGGAGCAGCCAGCTTTCGGACTGCTCTCCTGCCTCCCCGCAGCACCCAGGCCACGGGCTCTGGACTGTGCTCGGGGCTCAGGAGCCCGACCCACCGGTCCCATTGCTCGCACCCAGCTGGAACCGGAGCCGACACTCACGTTGCTGCCGCTGCTCCAACACAGTCTGGAACAGTCTGGAAACTTGAACTGTTGACTCAAAATTAACCCTCGTGTTCTGGCAAAAGCCCAAACCTCCAAGGTGCTTCCTTTTGGCTCCAGGGAGTGGACGTACTCAGCGCTTTGTCAGACCGAGCCCTGAATTTCAATTGCGGCAATTAACATGTGTTTGCCTAACACCTCTGTCTGTCTCAATTAAAACGATACTATCGTCTTGCGAGGTCGCTTTTCTGTCTAGAACCTCGCCACAAACTGCGAAGAAGTGTTTGCTCCCTCTCCCAGCTGACTTGTGTCAATTAAAGTGGCAATTTTATGTGTAATTATTCTGTGCATCTGATAACGCTTTTCACATAAAGCTGAATTTATTCCCAGCTTTTTGTTGCACAGTCAGGGAATCTCTCTCACAGGAGCAGAAAACTGTTTTAAAAAAATAACCTTCTAAAAATAAATATATCACCCCGCGCTTTCTGACTGGTTTTTAAAATTTGTATTAAGTCCTTATGTTTGCTGGTAAAATCTCCAGCCCTCTGTCCACACCAGGGGTTGGAGTCCCAGGGCTACGGCAGCTGCTCCGCACAGGACCTCTGGCCAGGAGATCGCTGCCGAGGGATGCCAGCTGCTCCCTGTCCACTGCGGCCGGGCACGCCTCCTCTTCAGCAAGATGTCTGAGCGCATAGGCCTCAGAGATCCCTTTTAGTGTCACCACCTCATCAAAGGCCTTTCATTTTTTCACATACAACACCTCTCCGGATTTCAGAGATCTGTTATTTATGTTTCCAGACACCAAACGCTTTCCTTATCCCATTTCTCTCCTTTTTCATGCAGCATTAAAAATTCTTGTTTCTTAACTCTCTCCATGGGGTCTGCTACACAGGCAGAAAACAGTAACTCTAGATTTCTCTTTTTTCTCTTTCCTCTCATATGGTTGTTTTCTCCTGCATAACTAATGACTCATTTTGTTTTCAGAATCTGCCAGTCAGTCTTGGGCAGTCAGAGCGCATTTTCAGAACAACACAATCTTCTCTCCATCTCTGGCAGATATTAATTATAAAGGTTGCCATTACATCACTAATAATGTCACGTGAGATAATTCACTGTCTCTTAATAGATAACTCTTAACCCTGAAATCTGTTGGGTTATATCTTAGTAACTGTCTAAGCATCATTCTCTAGCAGGAGTTTGCTGCCCTGCCTAGGGGCATAAAAAAGAAAATGAACATATATTAAAATTGAGGTTAATTTTTTTTTTTTTACAGGATGATAATCACATATCCATAATGAAGACAAACGTACGACAACTAACAGAATGAAACAACATACAAACCCCTACTCTACTAAAGCTATCACTCTCGCAAATTTGATATGAAGAAACCTTCAGGGGAGCAACACGAAAATAATAGCATTATTTTTGTAGTATTTGAGGCAACAAATCTACAATTTGATAAAATATCTGTCTTTCTCAGAAAGATACCTATCAGAAGGTGATTTCTACTTTTATCCTTGATCCAATACTTGTCTCTGTTCTTTGCAACTTACCACAAAACTAATACCCATTCACTCATTCTACAAAAGCATAATTCATGGGCTCCTATGTATCAAAATGGTAGCTGAAAAGCATGAAACAAATTTTGACATTACACCAGGGTGTGGCGTAGACCAACATCAGTCTCATCATGGGACCACATGGCTCACAGCGGCATGGACCATGTCATTTGGCAGGTGATTTGGAATGGAAGAATCTGGCTCAGAAGAATAAGGAGGTTAATAATTAGTAAAATGCACCATAAAATTAATGTCTGCTGGAGCAAGCTGACCCCAAAGAAGCCATTACCATCGGGACTATGGATGAGCTTAGAAAGTAATAACCATGTGGTTACTACTCAGCAAACCCTTCTTTTCTCCCCAGTAATGCATCTGTTCAGAAATCACTATTGCCTTTGCACCATGGGAGCAAACGTGGCAGCAGGAGCTCTGCTGCCCCGGGAAGCTGCTGACCCTAGGACTCCTACTCCATCGCCCTCTGTTCCCAATCCTCTTGGCAACACTTACACCTATGGACAAGGTGAAGACCTCCTTGATCCCTGATGGGCCCATGGACTCCAGTGACATGCTGGGACACAGGGTGGATCTGACACAGCTTGGTGGCTGCCAGTCAGCCCACCTACCCTGGTGTCTGTATCTCTTCTTGCCTGACTGCGAGTCTTTTGGGGTGCCTAGCTAACAGAGAATAAAAGCTGTTCTAACTAGAATAAGCATAAGAAAGACATGGACCTGCTCGAGAAGGTCCAGAGGGTCCAGAGGAGGGCCACAAAGATGAACAGGGAGCTGGAGCGCCTCACATATGAGGACAGACTGAGAGAGCTGGGGTTGTTCAGCCTGGAGAAGAGAAGGCTCCAGGGAGACCTTATTGCAGCCTTCCAGTACTTAAAGAGGGTCTACAGGAAAGCTGGGGAGGGACTCCTTATCAGGGACTGTAGTAATAGGATGAGGGGTAATGGTTCTAAACTGAAAGAGGGTAGATTTAGATTAGATATTAGGAAGAAATTCTTTACACTGAGGGTCGTCAGGCACCGGAACAAGTTGCCCAAAGAAGCTGTGGATGCCTCCTCCAGGGAAGGGTTCAAGGCCAGGTTGGACGGGGCTTTGAGCAACCTGGTCTAGTGGAAGGTGTCCCTGCCCATGGCAGGGGGGTTGGAACTAGATGATCTAGGAGGTCCCTTCCAACCCAAACCATACGATGATTCTATGATTCTATGACTCAAAACCAGCTTCAGCAGCACAGAAGTTAAGAGGAAGAGGCAGCCGTAGTGCACTAACTCGTTGCTCTTATCCTTAAAACTGGGAGGTTTGTTTTATCTTGTACCCATGCCTTCTCCTCACCTGTTAAAAGTGGTAATATGGATGTTTTGCAGTGGTGCTCTATAGTGTGGTATCTGACTCCATCACCTGCATGAACATATTTATCCTCCCTACCCCTCGATGAGGTGTCAGAACTATTACCCTCGTTTTAAAAGCCTGAGAGAGGTTAAGTGACCTCCTCCATGTCATCCGTGGAGTCTTCAGTCTGCTAAGCACAAATTCATCCTTACTCTGTCACGGATCTCCAAGACAGCCATCAGGTTACTTTTGGGTTCTCTGTTATGAGATAATGTCTTTTTATTGGAGTTTTTAAACAACTCCAAGGAAAATAACTCATTTAACAGATGGGAAAATAATTGAATTCACAAAGTAAAAACTGAACTAAACTTAGGAAAGCTGCGGACATCTTCTCACAGGGGAGTCTGCTGCTCTCTTATTTAGACTGTTTCTCTAAAGCTGACAATTCATTTTACATTAGCAAATGCTTTAGGGAAATCCCATGTGCTTGCAGCCTCTACAATAAGAAAGCTAGATGTTAGTAAATAGTTAATGTTGTGGGACACTGGGATGTCAGCCAAATCCTCTCATTTTCTTTAATGTTTACTAAGAGCTTGCCTGAAAGGCATTTGCAAGCAACACAATACTTCACAGATTGAACTTCTTATGGCTGGCACTCCTCTGTGTCCTCAGTCTATGCACTGCCCATTTGTCCTCCTTAAATTTGCTCCCCTGACCTGACATGACATGTTACAGTCACTGCCCCCAGAGCTTTATTTTTCATGTGCGATCCTGATGAAGAAGCCTATCATCTTAAGACATTAATAGAATTCCTCTTAAAAATGGCTGCTGAAGCCCATGCTCACTAGTTCATTAGTTCAAGAAGCATTCCGTTCAGATCTTGAATTATCTAAATTGCTGAAGCCAATATATCTGGTTCAAAAATGGAGACCTCCACCTCATTTGATGGAGACATTCACTGAGTTCTCATCACCTGAACCCAATTCAAAATTGCCTTCCCGGTTTAAATCTTTCTCCTTGCACTAGCTTCATCGTCTTTTTCTCCTGACACAACATCCACCAACTATCGCCTGCACTCAGCTAATCTTGGCTTTCTCTCATACTCCACAGCTGGGGAGGAGCTATCCCCTTTGCAGCATCTGGATCTTTTTTCCTTTTCCTCTAAGTCAGTGTATCTTACCTTAAAACTACCTCTACTATCTCCAGTTTTGATAGGAAATAAATAGTTCATTAAGTTTGGTGAAGTTATTTATTTACACACACTTCTTGCTTTGAGTGTGCACATGAAGTGCCATTTCACTTCACTACAGATTGTGTTATGTATTTCTGTAGGTAGAACACATACAGCTCTTTCAATTTTGGCCTGAGAAGTTTAGGTTCAAACACATTAAGCAACATATACAACATGCTAATCTCCATAATAAACCTCATCCATAATATGTGGCAATATTCAGAGCTCAGAGCACTGAAAAACCTTGGAGCTCCTTATAAAGTAAGATATTACAAATGTCTAGCAAATTAAGCAGCAAAACAAGTTGTTGCTTCACTCCGTTTTCTGAATAACATTTGTGCTTCTCCACCACCAGCAGCAGACATTTATGAGTAGCCTGAGGGGCTTGTATTTGATGAGACATGTGTGCAAGAAGAAACAATACAGGGATCAGGCTTTAACTCCACAAAACAGCAAAGCTCAGCAATGCAGCACGGCATGAAGCTCTACCTGTGCTTGTCCGCCGGAGTGCAGCGGCGGGTGCGGCGAGGTCTGGTGATGTGCCGGGTGCGCGTGAAGGTGCGAGTGGGAATGGTGGTGGGGATGATTCTGCTGGTGGTGAGGCTGAGGATGAGGATGGTGCGCCGGATGCTGGTGCTGATGCGGGTATGAGTGATGAGGTGGCAGCGTCTGGTGCTGATGAGGATGTGAGTGCATATGATGGTGTGGCGTCTGGTCCTGCCGCGAGCTCATCATTTCCATCATGTGGCCCATGGTGTTCATATTCCCATTCGACATGGCAGCAGGATGATGAGTCAGCGCTGCCTTCAATCTCTGGAACAGAACAAGGCAGAAAATTCAACATTCATACATGATGACCTGAGCAATCAGAGTAAGATTTTTGCTGTTGTAGAAACGGTGCCTTGTCCTGTGTTTTGAGATTTATTTAGGGTTTTTTCTTGCTCTTTCCTTGATAAAAGGCATCTTATTTGAGTTTGAGAAAGAACATTCTTGGGCTCTGATCTAGTTTTACACTGTAAATATGTAAAGATATAAATGTCTGAATTTAAATTTAACAGTTACACATTGCCTACTGTGCTGCTGAGAAAAAATAACTGGTTCTCATCCTTTTCTCTTTGGCCAGCTCAGCAGTGGTAGCTTCATCAAGCTTGTATTCTTGCTACTTTTAAAAAGGAAAGTCTGATTAAGATAAAGGTGAAACAAAGTTCCCCTATTGTTTTTACTACACATATTATTTTAAAAACTCATTGATAAATACATTGCATCGACATGTTTTCCAAATTCAGACTCAAATATATCCTACAGTTATACTAGCACCCAACCTGGTCTTTCATCAGAAAGACAGGAAAATAAGGAGGGTGGCCTCAACCTGACCCTCTTTCTTTGCTGGAAAGTTCAAATGCCTGCTGTGTTGTTACTGCACGCTAATCCCACTCTCCGTTTTGTACTCCTCATGTTGTGTACTGTCACTGGATTAGGCCGTGGATTTCCGACCAGGGCAAAACTCTCCTTAATATCAATGGAATTTGTTCATTTTTACCTGAATACCACCAAAGGGCAATGGGAAGGGCTGCCACATTTTGGACTGCAGGATAGGGCCCTTGTGTACTAAAGCTATACCTAAAACACAAAGAAAAAAATGTTCCCTTTCAGCGCAATTACAGGGTCATCCCAAAGCTGTGAGCTGTACTGGCATACAGGCACCTTGCTGGTGTCATCCTACCCTCTACTGAAATTACCAGCGTCCTAGAAGAGTGTGCCAAAGGCAGAGCCTCACATATGTCAGCTAGGAGCAGGGTTCCTTCCAAACCCACAGAAACCTCCTTGGTATCCATGGTTCATCTTGCTTAACACAGAACATTCTTTACAGGCAGGCACCCAAGACTTCTTTACATTTTTTAAGTAGTCAGTGTAAGCTTGGTTTACCCTCACTGATGCAAGTAATTATTCAGCAGAAAATAGTAAGATAAAAATTAAAGGAAGGAGGTCCATGGTATCACTTGATGCCACACTAGCCTGTGAATAACCACCCATCAACTAGCTCATAATTCATTATCCAACCAGAGGACATAATGAATAGCAGATAGCTCATCAGTAAGAGATGCCACCTATAGACAGCCAGCAAGAAACAGCAGTGGTATGAGGAACAGAGGTGTGCCTTTCCCCATAGCAGATACCTGCAGATCACAGACGATGGTAAGAAGATCCTTCAAGCCAACATGGCTAAAATCTTCCAGTGGAGGAGCAATGACCAGACTGAATACATTTTGGTTTTGTCTTTAAAGCAAAGACAGTGACTGCCAGGACACTCAGAAACTGTAGACAGGAATTTCTATCTACTTTATATTGAAATAACATGTGTCTGTGCAACTCCACTGCAAGGCCACAGGTAAAGGCTCCTATGTTCAAAGCTGCTACACTGCTGTGTTTGTGCACCCTCAAGTGAGGAAGAAATAAATTCTTAAGGAGAAAAAAAAAAGAAAAATATTAGAGAAAAAAAGGTTGTGGAAAGCAAAAATAAGTAAATAGGGTCAATTATCAAATATCACCCTCAAATTTTGGTATTCTATGTGCTTTTGCAGACTTCATGAAGGTCATTCCACCAAGACACTCTAATAGAACCATTAATCCAAATTTAGTGGCTAATTTCACTAGCGATCAATTGGCTGAACAAGACTTTTTAAAAAAGGATACATTTGCAAAACACAGCAGTGCCTCAGTTTGCATGAAGGAAAACTAGACAGATGACTTTTAAGAAGTTGCCTTAAAAAAGCCCACCAAGCTATGACGGCACTATGCCATGTGTCACAACTTGACAATCTTCTCAAAAAGAGATTGAGGCAACTACGGCAGCAAGGTTAAATACCTCCTTCCCTATATCTAAACGGAGAACAGAGCTCAGTCTAACACCAATAGCAGTAAACCATCCTGGGTATAAAATGGGGGATTTAATCAGCTATTGTCCTTAACATTTCCAAATTCAGGTGCTACCCTGCTTACTGCAAGCAGCTCTTCACAGTGCTCAGAATAACTGGTGTTATCCAGCAGTGTATTATGAAAAATATGGAAAACAACACACGAATAAGTCGAGTAATTCTGCACATCTTCTTCAAAACTCATTATGACCTTTTTCACAGGATTGAGCCAGCAGGCAGATCTAAGCCAAAGCACCAACAAAAGTTGTCGTTACTTTGTTTTCTGAATCAAAATGCAAAAAAAACAAGCTCTCATTAGCCAGCAGTTTTATGTGATGAATATGTAACAAAATCTACCAATGTTATATTTGTCAAAGGTCTCTGAAGCTGAACTACAGCATGTCTTATTCCAAACTGCAGACTCATAAAGCCGAAAAAAAAAAAAGGAGGGAAAAACTTAATCTGCGAATAAACATTTTTTTTTTCAGCTGTAAAAACTGTGGCTTATTAGTGTGGCACGACTTCAAGGAGAATAAATTATTTTGTTTTCTTTCCATAGCCCCTTCTACCACATCCATTTATTTGAGATAGCAAATCAAGAGAGACAGTGAGAGGTCTGACATGCAGCTGGTTTCAGTCAACAGGGGTCATTTCCATTTGGTCTGTGTATTTTACAAGCTCCCTGTTCACTCTTCCCAATGGGAGGGTGGGCCAGCTGCCCTGGATCCCAGTCCTGGTAAAAAACCAGCTCTCCACCTCATCCTGTCCCAGTGCAGCAACAGCCATCGCCCGGCCCTCGCCTCCCTGAAACATTGTGCTTAGATCAGCTCCGCAGCGGCGAGAGCCCTGCCTGCACACGCACCGGGAGCAACGTTTCTCTTCCATCACCCAGTCGCTGCTGCCCATCAGAAACATTTGGGGAATGATAAACTTTTTTTTTTTGCTCGGTCTTCACCCAGATCAGTTATTTTGGATGTTTTAGTTAGAGCACAGGGAGGGAGAACCACCAGAGCTTGGGGAACTCTTTGCATTGAGTATGTGTAGAGCTGGAAGGGCAGGCTGCATTTTTGTTACTGTTCGTTTTACGTGTGCTAACTGCAAACAGTTGTTTTAGTTTAGTGCAAATAAAATGCGATGGCATCAAAACTGAGCTTACTGTACTGACCACTTCAGCAAATACCCTCTAGAATGCAACGATAACCCAGGACCTGATCCAGCGGCCGTTCAGTTTTTCAGGAACAACACGACTGACTTAAGAGACTGTGGGTACCTGGTACTACACAAATCGGGGCTGAAACAGAGGACTCTCTACTCAGATCTGCTCTCACCCAAACCCAAAATTTGAGCTAACCTCAGTGGCAGTGATTTTTAGGGCACAATCCCTCTTCTCTCTCTTTTACAGTGCAATTTTCAAAAAAATCCCCACCAACCTCGAGTTCCCACTCAAGCCAGCTGGAAATGCAGGTGCTCATCTTACCTGGCTTTTGGCCCTTCACTGATTATTTTTCTTATTTCATCAAAATAACATAGCGACCAACATCAGCTACAGCTGATTTCCATTTGATCATGACATTTCCATTAATGGCTGTCAGTGACAAAGGCAACATGAGAAATCTTTCACAGAGAACAGCCTGCTTTGCCTCTGGTCGAGTGAATAAAGAAAATTCCCTTTTGATCCTCCAGGAAGCCAGAAGCACAAAAACTCTCATCTTTGATGCTTAGGAGGAAATAGGAATGGTGAGTATTAGTGCTCCACAGGTACGAGTGTTGTGTCCCCTGTACTATTGCTCATGACGACACCCCTAACTGACACATTTACTCTGAAGCCACTCCATTGAAAGTTATATGAAGTTATCACCTCAAAAAAGTTGTCATTTTACCTGGAATATTGTTTTGTTTAGAAACAGAGAGTTTTCACAGTGCTTCCTCCACCTGAAGCCTGACATCATGCTGCAGTGAATTGCTTGATGTTTCCTTTCATCAACATAGATCATCATTTATTTGCTGAACATCTTTGGGCAAACCCTAAGTCTGCCAAAAACGGGCTACAAGCATTTGAGACCATCAATGAAAAATAGTATCAGCTTCCCTAACACTTCTGCAGTTCAGCATCTTGCTGCTTTCTAATTTTTCTCTATCATGACATGTATTTCAAGATTGCCTTGGGTTTTGCCCCACCTTTCTTTCTCCAAAATTGCTAGTGAAAAACAGACAGCATTTTTTTCTGTTTGTTAGAAAAAGGGAAAAAAAAAAATAAACCTGTAAATTTGGAGGTTGCTTTTTCCACAACTGAAAACTCAAATAATTCGGGGATTTTCACATGTATACAAATATTTATAACATTTATAGCATGTTATATTTATAGCTATACATTATGTAGTACAGCAGGCTATAAATAATATATGCCATAACCTGTACATGACTATAAACTACAACTTTCTCCCGTATATGACAATAAACTACAATTTTCTCCCATTTATTCCTCAGTGCATAAATGACAAAAATCTCCTCTAATTTTATAGATGTTATTACTTGGGCAGTCTGTGCTTGCATTATACAATAAGCTATTATATCATCCTGTTGAATTTTAGGTTGGGACAGGTATGGAGTCCTGGTTTTGAGTAGGATTGAACTGTTCCGAATAAGTACGCATTGCTGCACTTAGAAAAAAATGTCTCTTCCCGTTCTGGTCTGCATGCCCAAATCCCACTAAATTAGAGAAGAGACAAGAGCAGCTGTAGTATCAGCTTAATGTCTGGTATATTCTTATCAGGAGATTATATCAGGTCCCTGCAGGCAGATGGAGTATGATCTCAAAGGTATTTTCTTGCACTAGTGACCGTGATTCTAGTCCTTATTATACAGGGGTGTAATAAGTTCCCTGCAGGGGACAGAAGAGACTAGAGAGGGGTGGGAAATCAGAAAAAATACAGACATCAAGCATCCCCACGCATCTGCAATTGGGTAGCAATCTCGGGGTAAAAATCTTGATTAGCCAAACTCCATGGCAAGCATACCAATGACTTCAGTGGCACTAATATTGGTTTCTCATATGCCATGGTCAAGTTTTCTTTTTTACTTGTGCTCCTCTGAGCACCGTACCCAAGATGAATACACGGAGTTAAGCTGGTGGCAGCTAAAGCTGCAAACAGAACTTCATCCAGTGTATTTCAGAGCATCACACTGAATTTTATCCTTTCTTCCAACTATGACTGCGATGACTGAACTTAAGCATAAATGTCATTCAGGTCTTTTATAGTTGGCTGCTTACAAGCATTTCACAGTGTAAATAACAGAAACCACTCTGCAAATGTTCCACTCACATTCATAACAGCAAATTGGAGGCGATTCATCTCCAACCAGTAAGTGAACTGCAGATACTTATGAGCACATTTCAGATACTGGCCATTAGAAAGTCTCTGATGCCACATTAAATGCTTGCTCCTACATTTCTTGCGCAGTAAAATACAGTCCTGCACACTGACTGAAGGAGGAGTGAGAGGTGTGCGAAGGACATGAAATCCAGAACCGAAAGTGACACATTACACTAATGTAAAGAGAAAAGGGGGATGCATTTAATTCACAACTCACCAGTAAACAGCGCCAAACTGCTAATCTTCTAATTATTCTCAGGCTGTTTGGCAAATCTGAATTATACGTCTCCCTTCCTTTGTGCTTTCTTCCCTACTTAGTCGGATCTTGTAACAACACGAACAATGGATCGTCATCCAGCCGTCAGTGCAGCTTAGCCTCTAATAAAAACAAGAAATTTGCTCCCTTGTCCTTCCAAATGCAAACTGAATTAAACTTCAGCAGAAAGCAGAGAATCAACTGCAAACAATCAAAGCGGCAATAAAACTAATAGACACCATGCTGCTCAAGGACGGGTCAGCTGCAAGAGCTGCTTCAGCATCCCTGAACTCGGGGCACGGAGGAGCTCCGAGCAGCCACGCTGCCCGGTGACATCAGTCCCAGTGACACTTCTCCGGACGACTGCCAGTTTTAAGTAATACAATGCAGGTGGCAGCCAGGGTGGCCCAAGGGTACTCTGCCAGAGCTGCCATCTTCTGGCGGCATTCGTTGAGAATGGCCGCGGCTCCAGGCACAGCAGAAAACACGATAGAGTTTATATCCCATCTCCACCCAGCAATCTCCTCCTGTTCATCTCAAAGCACCTTGCAAAGAAGATAAGCATCATAATCCTCATGCAATGCACCACCTTTTTAAGCATTAGAATAGAAAAATACTAAATTCTCCACTCCTATTCTACACTAATTTTTAATGAACAAGTGAATTATAATCCAGACAGAAAATACGCTGAAAGTACAGTTTGTGCTTCTCACCATACACTATTTCTTGTATGAATCATTTCTCAGCGTGGTCTTAAACAACTGGATTTGATTTGCACAGGAGTCAGGAAATGTAAAGTTCAAAAAATCAAACCCCTAATTCCCACCAAGTCTAAGTCAATCCCTGCATGTGTATCCATGACAAGGGATATTTAATTATGTAATCACACAACAGACAGCAAAGTGATTTATTACTGGCAAATGGTGTCATATAATTTCAACATACAATACCAATGGAAGGATCCAAAAAATACAATCAAATTCTGTCTAATTTTCCCTCTGTGTGCCAGAGTCCAAAAGCAAAGCTGCTATTTAGCTGCTACCTACCCCTGGAGAGGCAGGCTTCTGACAGCAAAACGCCTGACATTTGGGGGATTAATTGCCCGTGCCTGCTGTCAGTAGGCAGGCACATACCTAACTGCCACCCTAATTCTCCAAATAGACAGTTTTTCCTATGCATGCCAGGTTGCCACCCATGAAAAACACAGAAAAACAGGTGGCAATAAAATCCTCAATGTTAATAGCACCCTGCAAAGAAGTGGGATAACTTGGGCTCAAGGGAACCTGAGTCCGTACTGCCCATCTTCCAGGTCTATTCTCTAATGCCTGTATCACAGCTCATTCCCGCGCTGAGAGACCACAGGCTCTTTCTTCGCATTGGACATAAAACACTTCGGGAAAGCCTCTGGCAAAGTGGCTGGAGCTCAGGTCTCCCTCACTCCCGCAAGCAAACGCTTTAACTAGGTATCTCATCTTCTAGTACAATGCAAGTGGGAAGTGCTTGTTCAGCGCTTGCACTGCGAGATATATATATATATATTTATCTTGCCTGAGCCCACAATGAACATTCATGAATGTTTTAATGAGAAAAGTAGGAACTGATTTCAGAGGAAGTTTGGGGCATTTCCTATACAAGCCAGGAATCAGAGCACTCTTTAACACTGGAAAGAGTTCGCGTATTTTAATCTGTACTCAAAGATCAGACAGGATTAGCACTGCAAAAATCTCCGTCTGCAGACTACTGCTCTGAAGCCTTGAGACCCCTTACAGAGTGACTTCAGTTTCTTGCCGAGGATGCAAGTTGCTGCTTTCCTTTTCCCTCTCATAAGCGTAATAGCCACACCAAGGACATGAGAAAGTCAGGTTCAAAGTCTTCCTCTGTCAAAAGATTTCTGAACTTTCATCGCCCACCTCTCACTAAGGCTGATTAAGTAATTCATATTCAAAGAAAAATACCATCCAAGTATTTAAAATCGGGGTGTTTTTTTTTTCCTTTACTGGTGTGATTTTTGAATACTCGTTCTTCCTGGATTAAACCCAGCACATTTAAAGGGCTACCAGCAAGCCAGAATGGGATACATGTGCACTTAAAAGTGCTTTGATTTTATCCCAGATGTGCAGTGCTCAAGGGCGTACACACACATGTGCATGGGGGCACACACACACACACACACACACTCTCTCTCTAACTGTGTAGGGGATATGATCTGATCTGTAGATTTTGTTTCAGGATTATACCAACCAGACTCTGAAATGTAAAACCAAAGCCCTGACCACTTACAGCCATTAGGGATCCCAGAGCTCTTTGTGAAAGAGTATTGATGTTCATTAGCCTATTGGCCCGACTGAAGAATTCAATGCAGGTAATTAGACTTTGTCTCATTACCACGTAGTTTCAGGTGAAGTTATTTTTCTCCTTCGTTTCTAAAGCTAAGTGATTCCTGAAACACGTTTAAATCGTTCATGGATTTTGTTTTTCCTGAGGAAATGACTAGAATTCAAAGTACAGTACAGGGACATACAAAATAAGAATGTTCTTATGGGTTATTTCATATTTTTTTAAAGCTCAATTCCAGCGTTTGTCCCTCAAAAAATGAAAGTAACATGTTAATTCATCAGACAGCTTTCAATTGTCTGCCTGTGAAAACCTAGTGACTACTGACTTTTTAAATGCATGCACTCACGTATGGCATGTAGCACATAAATACAAACCATCAGGGGTGTGAATAGGTTTGGTTTTTGTCAATATTCCCTGTTATAAACTTAAGTTTTACCTATGCTGAGAGTTCTCTTCATGGATATAATGAATATTCAGCATTCAACATACCAGTGTTGATATGTACTGTCCTGTTACACCCTCATGCAAGATCTCTTAAGCCTTCCCACCTTTCCCTTGACTTCATCCCTCAGGCTGCTGCCCTCCACCGTGCCCCCTTTGTTCTTCCCCTGCAACGCCATCCCCTCAGTTCGCACACAGCTCAAGTTGCTGCCTTGTTTTTCACCACCCCGTGTGTATCAGCTGCTTTCAAATGGCAGTATCTTGGGTCAGTCGCATTGAATTTCAAAGCCAAGTGAGGCTCCAGGAACAGCAACATCTCAACCCTCTACCAGATACCATCTAGCTACTCTATCAGTGCCACAAGGTTTTTTAATACACTTTAGGATAGCTACATTGTGAAACAAGACGTTAAGAAGAATCAAACTCCCAAATAGTTTTTTTCAGCGGAAAAAACAAAGTATGAATGTGATTTACACTAATAAGCTTTTCTTTGTGTTTGAAGGGGCTAGGAACACATCCCCACACACTTTCCATGGCTTGGCTGACAAGCAGTGACTTAGTAAAAGGCATTATTTCAGCTGCTCACTCTCGTCTGGATGGTATGCTTACTCTTTGGCAATACTGCTTTTCAGAGCAACGTGTCAGAGTGAAAAAAACCCACCAACCTTCCCCAGGGAAGGGAAGGATGCCGCCTGCTTGGTAAGCCATTGACTCATCCTGCCATTTCTGGACAGCTGGATTTGGCTTTCCTACAGCACGTACCACAGGATACAGAACAAATCTGCACAGGTCAGGGGCCTGGCTAGACCCACAGTTGCGGTGGCTGTCACACGAGCAGGATTTCCTTTCCGGCACCATGACAGGTACAGAGTATCCTGCCTGACTTGATTGTGGACTCCTGCCTGTCCCTCCTGCCCAAGGGAAAGAGGGCAGAAATAATCACTTCAGGGCAAATCCCTGGTAGAGGTGCCCTGCCTGGGGCCAGGCAGGCAGAGGGACCTGGCAGCACTCTGCACCCCGAGGGAGGCAGAACGGGTCCCGTGTCGGGTGAACATCTCCCATGGCGACAGGGCGATGCTAGACCCGGACACCTTCCCACGTATCAAAAAACCTGCCAGGAGTGCAGAAACGGGCAACTCCGGAACACCGGTTATCCATCCACGCTCACCGTCCTTCACAGCACAGACGAGTCTCTGAAAAGCACGTCAGGCATCCGGCTACTCCTCCTGTTGCCCTGCCTTCTTTTTTTTTAATATTTCTTGTGTACTTCTACTGAATGCAGGAGAAAGGCATAAATACCGTCTTGTTTTGGTGCTTAACACAGCTTCCTGTCTCCTCCTTCAGCCTTGCCGACAGCATTATCCATCTTCCTGACACCAGCACAGTCTGATTCATTTGACATATGCACCAGAAAAAAATGTCATGTTCTGCACAAGATCGTAACGCTGTGATCTCATTCCCATCTCAGACTCCTCAGCGACTCAGCACGTCCCATTTCTTGCTGCTTTAGAAAGAGACAAACTGGGGAGCTTTTCCAGCTTGCTCACTGGGAAGCTCATAGAGGAGATGCGATGAGGGAAACCAGCGGCCAGCAAAGGTAGACAAGCACTGACACAAATATGTTGGAAATCAAGGAAATGCAATAGAAACTTCAGCTATTTGCCTCCTACCTAGAGTGTGAAGCAGCAAAATCTTTCTCCTCTCCTGTTACTTAGGGCTGTTGAGGGACTCGACGTATGACACACGCTATTTCCAAAAGGGAACAGCACTTTGGGAGGTGACGGCAGGGACGTTCTGACCACATTACAGAAACCACTGAGTCCCGTCCCACCATTTTCCTCTCTTTTGAAGTGAATAAACCTCACACACTACCCACCTCTGTGGCATTCCGGACTAAGCGTTATGATGAAGTTGCCCCTAGCAAGCCAGTGCAAGGCTTCCTGACGCCTTGTCTCCTCCCGTTCGGCCGCACCCCTCGCTGTCCATCGTGTGCGGCTCCTGTCTCGGCCGCAGGGGTTCACAATTAAAGCGCAATTCAGAGCCCGCTGTGTGCTGGCAGCCGAGGCACGGGCAGTCTCGCCCCAAACATGTGCCTCGCGCTCCCGCAGCCTCTGTCCCTCTTTCCCAGGGAACGTCAGCATCCCACCACCACCTACAGCCTTAATAACCCATTAGCGGCTTGGCCAAATGAGTTACTCTCTCACGGCTACTTCTCTTTGGAGATCTGCCAAAGGAGAAAAGACGAGGGGTGAGGAGGGTGCAGGCAAACCAAATTGGGGGCTTGGGTGGACAGGGGAAGGGGAAAGGAGGGAGAAGAGTGGGAGAGCAAAGGTTGAGGCAGCTAATTTTTTCATTTTTTCCCTGCGGTTAAAGCATTGATAGATAATTTATCACACATTCTGACGGTGCTCCAGCTGGCAGGGAAAAGAGCTCTCTGTTTATTAATTCAATTAGCCTGCTTATTTATCAGCGGAGGGCGAGAAGGTGCAGTCACAGGCGAAATTGTGCCAGTCTCAGACCGCCTGCTGTTGGGCTGAGAGGATGACCAGGAGTGGGAATATCCCTCCCCTGGCCGCTCTGGCTAGTGCACTCATCACCGCATTATCTCAGGCCTCCTGAGGTAAGAAAATTAAAAAAAAAAAAAAAATTAACAGTCTACATTATGCACATCAATCAATGCACAAGGCACGCTTAAAAATGGAGCTGCACAGCTTTTCTGTCACCACTTCAGTGCCCTAAAAGTATTTGTTATGTCTGACATTCTGCCCAGAACTGATTTTTTAATTCGTTAGAACAGATGAATACTTTGAATTTCGAGTTCAATGGGGACAGTGTTCAGACCAACACAGCACGGAGCTGCTGGAGCAGGTAGGAGAGGACAAGAAGGGTGCTGCCCAGGTACCAAGCAACATTTGCCACCTTTGAAAAGGGACATTTGTGAGGGAGGAAGAAAACAGAGAGGCAAAAAAAGCCTGGCTTTGGAATGGCACAGAAGCATCCTGAACTACGAAAGCATTTCAGAGGGCTGGAATAGCAGTGAGGCTACAGCAAGGCCTCCCTGCTCTCTAACTGTAGGCAGGGTTAATACTGCTTTGGTTTTGGCCAGTGCCAGGTATTGTCGCAACCTTGCTCTGACTTGTCTTCAGTCTGCCCTGCGTCGTCCACGGCCCTCTTCTTTGCTCTACGGGGCTGCCTATCTCAGACTATGAGGTTTCTTTCCCATTCGTTAAAAAGTCCAAGACTTCTGACAAAGCTCCAAATTCAGAAAATGTTGTGCAAAATGCTGCTTGGAGCTATCTAAGCCAAGGTGTTTCTAAGCATACAAAGTATGTGAAAAATCCATGATGATGGAGGACAATTTCCCTGTAGCCAAAAATCCCTCTCAGCTCTAGAAACTGCAGACCATAATTTCTGCGCTATGTCAATGCTGTCATAAACAGTGCTTATTTTTCTTTTGCTGCTTCTGTAAAGCATCCAGCTTCCTTTCCTATCACACATAAACACAGTTACAATATAGATGTAGTGGCTTCCAGTTTAGCCTTTAAAAAACACTGTGCAGCTTCCCATTCGTACTTGTGAGCCCTGTGACGCTTTCACTTAAACATGAGACTGCTGACAAGGATAGAGGGGTCTCCTTGGGATAAGGCTAGGATGCTCATGCTTTCAAATGCTGCTATCATCACTCCTTTCATTTTGTTCCTCCACCACTGGATGCTTAAAGAAAATTTGCATTTCATTTTCTTTCTTCTTTTTTTCTTCTAGTTGCTTTAGAGGCATTCTTTCACTTTCTGAAATCTTGAAGGATGTTTCAAGGCAGGACGCCGTATCAAATTTAGGATGGCAGTGAATGTTTCCACTGCAGATGAATTCACAGAAGTCTTTAACAAAAGGTTCGCTAGAAATGCATCCCCTGCACCCCCCGGCTCCACGGCCAAGTTTGCCTTTCAGCCTCTCCTGGCTGACAATTAGCTTAATATTCTGAACCAAGATCCTGCTTGACAGATGATTCCACTACCACTGATAGTTTAGGCCACGTATCAGCATTTTATAAATTCTTAATTTTCTCACTGCAGCCATATTGAACAGTTTTGTGCAAATGAGGCTTATAATTACCCAGATAAATCAGTGCAATGCAGTATTTCTTAGGATCTTTCTCAGTTTTCTCCCTGGAGGATGGGATCCCATCTGCTTCACTACATTCAAGCTAATTGAAGGGCAGTGACTTTTCCAAATGGATTCATTAATTACTCTAGCCAGATTCTCTGTGGGGTTCTTCATTCAATGGGTGACACTTGGGCTGTACTATACCATCCACCCATGTTTAGCAATGTTGCTCTGATTCTCAGCTACGAGCTAAAACATTTGCAGATGCTTTGGCAGGAATGGTTCTGGCCTTAGCTGTACAGTGTTACAAAACAAATGTAATTCCGCTTCTCCTTTGTTTCTAATTTAATATGCATTCAGAATCTATAAATATTGTAACCACGACTGTTTCAATATGTTTTACTCCTTGCCATTATAAATATAAGCAACCACCCTAAAGCAGAAACCGTAAGTTTACAGGTACTGCATTGCCAACAGCAGCAAAAGAAAAGAAACAAGCATTTGCAGAAAATCTGGTGTGTGTGGCAGCATAATGTGAAATTAAACTATTAAACCTGAATGCAAAGCTGTCCTATATAATTCTGGGCCTGCACTGATTTTATTTAGTACAGCAGCAGCCTGAGTTTTCCATACGCTCAGGTGCAATCGTATTGCTCACTCAAACATCAGGCAGAAACCAAAGAAAAATAAAGACCCATCTAGCAAAGACCTAACTTAGGTGAGGAAGGTGGCAGTGGCAATCTTCAGATAGGAGCAGGCAGAAGGAAGCATGCCAGCAGAGTCTGGCTCTGCTGCAAGGTTTATCAGCTTTCCCCAAGAGCAGGCACAACTTCACGCTACTTAAAATATTTTATATTCCAAGTGCTTGGTTGGTTAATTCAGGTCTATGAGGCAACTGGCCTGGGAATCGGTGACAGAGTTTGCTGTGAGCAAACAACAAGCCTTCATGCTTTCCAGGAATCCCAAAGTATTTTGTAAACATCAGACCCAGCTGGTCTCTTTGCACGGGTCGGTGCTGCCGCTGCTGGTACTGGTTTAAAGACTAACCCCATGTCACTAAATGTGGGGTGAGACCAAGTTTACAGATCGGTGAATTAAAACTCTGAGATTGCCCCAATATCGTAGAAGGCCTTAGTGGCAGAGCCAGAAACACAGTCCAAGAGCTGACTTGCTTACAAACAGGGAACAGTCCTGCTCCCTTTAACCCTTTCCTGTCAATAGCATTGCAAGTTTCCAGCATGCAGTAAGGGTCTACCTTCTCATGCCTTATTAGAGGCAATAACTCTACTTACATCTATGAACAGACAATAGAAAAAACTATATATATACATATATTTTAGCTTTAACTATATGGTTGCTTTGGGCAGTTAATGTCATGCAAACAAAAATCTAATGATACAAATCATCTAACAAATCAGTGAACATGTAATCCTTCTCACATAACGCGCCACAGACCGAAACAAATTACTCAGAGAAGTAGATCACATCCATAGGGATGTAGATAGGGCCATGGGGGTGTATGTAGGGATATACTCTGCTCTACAATTCAAGAAAGAATTTCTGTTCTCTGCTATCCTTTCCTTCTCAGCTCAGCAGTTGTGCTTCCCCAAAGGCCTGACAAAGATGGACTTGACAAGAAGCTGATTTTTGGGACAGAAAAGATCTATCTCACAACTTTTCCCTCTGATTGCCAGCTTATCTCTTCTAAATGAGGTACCCCTGCCCTCTCAGCAGCTAATAAATTCACTCCTTCACTTGCCAGTACAGCAAGCTATGCATCTTCAAAGACAAAGTCTGAAGCAACTCTGTCAGCACCTGGCAGGACAGAGTTACACTGAATTTGTGTGGCTGGCTATTTGATCTTCCCCCCCCCTCCCTTCTCATTTTGTTTGTCTCTCATCTCTCCCTGGTTTATAAACAACTGTTCGGCGGCCAAAAAGCAGTTCATAAATTGTTCACAAAGAAAAGTAAAGCTAAGCAAGGAGCCTGTATCTTCTGCCCCTTCTTTGTTTCTTTTCTCTAGAGCCAGTGCTGGCAGATGAAGTGTGCCAGGCGGGCAGGCAGGCAGACAGGCAGGTGGGCAGGCAGGCAGACGGGCAGGCGAGCAGCCCCCCTGCCCTCCCCTCCGGGCTGGAGGGTGGCTGGCCCGGCGGCTGCAGGGGAGCTACAATGATATATGTCAGCTGCGAATCTGGCCCCGTCCACCCGAGCGCATGCCAGCGCTGCTGGTTAGCACCGCATCTGGTTGTGGTTGAGTTCTCAGAAGCCAGCCAGAGACATTTTTGTTTAGGTTAATACATTTTATCACCTTTATGACAGAGAAAATCTATAGCTCAAGTGCTCCAGTTCTTAAAGGGGGTGTCCAGGACCTATGAATCACGAGGAATGTTTTGCAGCAAAAGGGACACTCAGCGTGTTTTGCAATGTAAGAAATCAGTCTAGACATTACCAGCTTTTAAAAAGCAATGTTGAAAGCAGCCCACTAAAACTTTTCTGAATTATTTTTTAAAAAATTCAAAAATAGCTCCACATGCTCAAATGAACTTGATCATGAGCCAAAGACAGTAAGCTAGTCTCGGCCCTAACCGCCGCAGTGCTACACCTTTTTGTTCTGAAGCCGAGGAATATGACATATTATATACACCAGTGTATTGTAAAGTAGTTAATTTTCTGTGCAGCTGATAGGAGTGATTGATTGGGCTCACTCCTTATAACTGCCTCACCGTCTCCCTTCTCCCTCTCCCCTTCTCCCTCCCTGCCCCAGCCCTGGCTCAGACCACAGCATCCAGCAAGTCACATACGCAATGGTAGCGAAGAGCCTCACAGGACAGCAAGCAGAGCTTCATGCCCACTCCGTATTTAAGTATCACTGCCAGCTGGGCCTTGCACAGCTCTGAATCAGATCCTAATACTACTATTTCCTATCTCAAGCCCTTTTCTGTTGCAGTTGCTTGAAGAACTGCATTACTATTTTATTTCATGTTGCGTTTGAGGTGGAGGGGAAAGGATTCAGTGGCAGCTAAAATTGCCTGCAAGTTGTTTAAAATTTTCCCCAATTCTTTCCTGTCAATTTTATCAGCAACTTTTTCCAGTTACAGTAGCATTCTGAAATATTTTAGTAAGATTCAGAGACGACCTCACTCGTTTAACATCTTCATTCTTTTAAAGGAGAGTCTGAAATAATTTCACCAGTCTTCAAAAGTCCATCCTTCCAATAGGCTATTTTTTCCATTATCATCTTCTGACTGAAAACCATGGAGGCACAGGTGAATGTGACTTTTTGACCTTAAAATCACTGTATTTGGATTAATAAGTAACGTTTTCAAGAGAAACATGCATCTGACAGGATTTACCCAGAAAAGGAATAATAATGATTTATTTTAAAAGTGGTTTGCAAACTGGTACACGCTTGGGTGGACCAAATTATATATTCACTTTAACTAGGCATATACTAGTTTAAATTCTAATTAGACAGATCTCCGTAGCTGCTTCCAGAGGGTATTACTATTAGCCATGTTGATTTAACAATGAAACTCATCCTTGTTCATACACCAGACATACTGCAATTTATTTTTCCTTGATCTGTTCCTCCTTTTGATTCTGGAGGTTTACATTTCTGGAAAATAAGTAAAGAATATACTTTGAAGTAAGAAAATCTTCGCCCATAATGTCAAACTACGCAGCTAATGTCACAGCCTATCTGGAAAGCAGCATCTGACATGAATCCTACTTTCTTCAAAATTTGTTTCTCTCGCACTGTGGCAAAATGGGATGAATTAAATACACCACAGCAGAGATACTGGAAGAGTTCGCTTCACGTATGCAGTTGTTGCCCTGAGACAGCTGAGTAAACAGCTTGCAAAAGTCTGTTTGAAGACTGCCAGCTAGTTACACCCATAATTTCATCTCTATTAACAAAAACAACTCAAACTGTTGCAATGCCCTGAGTTGATTGCCGAGCATCTAAATTATAGAGTGTTGCTTGAATAACCCTCTGCAGCAGCAGGGGCTGTGTTTTGATACCCGTTCAATGCTTCCCACCTTGCTGATTAGTAGAATATCCATCAAAACCAGCAAATGCATAAGAAAAGAAAGAGAGAGGTTTTGGCAATATTATCCCATGACTGACAGAAAAATAGTTGTGTAATACTGTTCAACTCAGTGAGTCAGAATAACAAGTCTTATAAATATGTCTTTCTGAGCTGGATATAGAACAATCTGGGGAATGAGAGAGTGAGCTGGGGGGAAAAAAAAATCCACAGTAACAGCTTTTGCAAATAATGCCATCGTCATGGTCAAACAGCCGGAGTTTCTGATGTGGTCCTCAACACCAGATCATCAACACGGATACCTGCACAGGCTTACTAAACTTCAAAGTGATGTGCTAACAAAAAACAGAAGACTGCTTGGGCTGTGACACTAGAACTGGAATGGAAAATAACAGCTTGCTGGTGACTCTCTTACTGAAAATCTGAGAGTTCCTCATTGAGACTACCCGAGTGAGTTATTCCACCCTAACATCAGGGTCAAAATATGGCCAGAAATCAGTATCAGCAGCTCTGCCTGGTGACTGTCATGCACAAGGCACAGAAAGAGCTGGCCAAACCCTTCACCAGTAAAGAAGGAAACTCCGTTACACATGAGTCTGCCAATGGAAATAACGTGGAGTGGGGGTAAATACAAAAGAAAGACCTGGGAATTATCAAAGAGTGGCTTGAGTAATTTTCCTAATTAAATTGATAGCTTTGTAGGCTTTTTATACTTGGGTTTAATTTCTGTTCTTCCTTTTAAGCTTCATTAATCAAAACAAGCAAAAAAAGCTTGTATGAGGACTCCATGGATTCACATCATACTTCAAACTTAGACCTGTTGACTCTGCTTGATGAAAAAAGGCTTCCCTAATGCAACATCACACTAAATTATAGAATCGGAAATTTAGACCAATGGAACCCAAATTTTTGTCTGTGGAAACAATATGATGGCTATCGTGCAATGCAGCAAAACATATGCACTGCAATACATTTAGGCATGGTATTACACTTAAGCACGTGTTGCACTACAATACATTGGCATTCACTACTGTGAATGTATCAGGTTCTTTGTAATGCATAAAAAATTGGAGAACCGCAAATATCACGTGAGCCGTATGTTGGGAATCCCCGATTTTAGCATCGGTTAACATAGCTATAGCATAAGCAATCTATGCTTCAGCAAAATCTGAATGACCATCACTCGCAATATTTGTAGCAATTTCCAGTTATTTTGATGAATTGCCCTTATAAAAATACATATTTTTAGTCATACTGAGTTTGATTAAGTTTTTAACTGCAAAAGGCCTGGCAAGACGAATGAAGACTTCAGACAAAGATTTAAAAATTATACATTCAAAGAAACATGCTCCCTCCTGTTCAAATTTGTCTTTCCACATTGTCTTAACATATTAAGAAATCTTAACACATTAAACTGAAATTGTGCAATAATTTTAGAGATTAATGACAAGAGTGGGAGAAGACAATGACTTTTCTTTGAGAAATTATCTGGAGGCACTTTGCCTCCAGTCTCCAATTAAAAAGAAACCACAGAACACCTTTTATCTTCCCCTACTGCAATTTCTTCCTCAAAATACCGTGCTAAAGCAGTATCCTGGACCAAAAAACAGGAATGAACTAGATAACATGAGCAATCTGGGTAACAGGCTTTACATAGTCCACAGAATTCGAGTATGATTATGTTCATTTCACAAAAGCTATGTCTGTATACATTACACTTTGAATTGTATTGACTACATGCAAGAGGTGCGGCAAACTCAACAGAATTATATATGCCTCTGTGTGTATCATTCCCACTAAAACCAACTTTTCCAGCTAGGTCATGGTTCCCTAACACAGATGTCCCATGCAAGCCCAAGCTCAGCCCAAAGTGCCAGCAAGCATCCCAGAAATTCAACTGCTCGTACCAATGGTGTGACCCAAGGGTTTATAGGTATTTTGCAGGTCACCTTGCACATTGCTCTGATGTGGTTTTGCATTAGCGTTGGAAGGACAGTGAGATACAATATTAGATTGCAAATGATGATTGCGGCGATTTAGGGCAGTGAAGGAGAATGGGTGATTTGTGTTGTCAGTGCTTGCACGTAGAGATTACAGAGGTGAATTGCTGCATATGCGTCTGACAGTAGTTGAACTGAGCCTCTTTCTCCACCTTTCCCCTCATGTTTTTATTGACCGGGCTGAAGATTGAACATTTGTGCACACACCAATGTGTATGTGTCTTGTTCATTGTATCCCCTCTGACCTGCCTGCCTGTAAAACCCCCCTGTTCACCTCCCTTCAGCCCCTCGCAGGTCCCTGGGCAGGGCTCCCACCATCTCGGCATCTCACCCTGCGGCCGCTGCAAGGCAGTTCAAGGTCACTAGGTGGACAGCAGGCTGCAAGCACAGTGTGTTATTGCCACCATGGCAGTTCCAGTGGAAATATCTGCGAGGTTCTTCACAAGCCTGAAATTTCCATAAGGTTCACTTCCAAGCAAGTATAGAGTATACGGATGGAGTATGAAAACAACGGGGGCGCTTGGTAACGTTTATAGTTGTTGTGAAGGCAGCAGCTGAGTGAGACCTCAAAGAGTTGGCACAGAATCTTCTCCTCCTCCAGCCTAGCAAGGAAAAGACATTACAGGAACGAGAGGGGGAGAAGGTGGGGATCTACCACTGCAGAGAAGCTCAGCGCTTGAAGAGTTATGAACATGCTGCCCATCAAGGGTAGGATGCTGTTGTTGGACACAGTGACTGCTACGAGTGAAATGATTAACCAAAGTTACAAAATAATGAAAATAAGGCACCAAAAAGCTGTGAGCCACCCACTCAAACACGTATGTGAAACTATAAATCAAACATTAACCGCCCAGCAAATTGGCAGCTGGCAGTATAACATTACACACAGTGCCAACTGAAGGCTTCCTTATATGTTTTGGGTTAACTTTGTTTTTTAAGGTCTTTGCCACAAAAGAAAAGCCTTTAAAATATATGTACATGCAGCTGTATTTAGGAGAGAAGAACAAGAATAAAGAAACTCTAAGAGAGCAGCAACGCTACTCCATCGTCTGTCAGCTCCCACCGTTACTTTCCTGTAAAACCCCGGTGAAGAAACTAAAGGGAATTAGGTTCAGCGTCTCTGCCAATCTGTCACTTCAACAGGAAGCACTTTCTGCCATGCAGTAATAAATGTTTCTGGCTGGCAAATTCACTTTTTTACCACCTCTAGCGTCTTACTGGGACTGGTGGCAGACAACTTCACCAAACCTTAAAGCCAGACTTTTATAACATCTACATAGTGTCTTCAATCGTAACAGCATAAAAAAAAACCCCACCAACCAACCAGCAAACCTTTTAAATTCTTTCTTTCCCAGTGCCATCGGTGAACTTTAATGAGACTCATGGTCCAAAAGGCGAGTTTTGTTCTGAACTTCCTGTTGAACATATTGGCAAAACAACAGCTGTTGTACAGTGCTAAGGCTGTCTCCTACCCACCCCCTGCTTTGGCACCGCTTGCTTGGATGTGTTGATTCATACGTAGGAGAAGGGGAAAGCACTGGACCCACTGGCTGTAGTGCGTAGGAAGGAGGTGCGTCTGCCAGCAAATCTCTAGACTTTGATCACTCCTACTTATTTGCCTCTGTCTCCCTGCTGCACTCATTTTGCCTACAGTCATCCCACCTTGGCAAGGATGTTTGCAAAAGCTCATAAGCCAAGCATAGTCAAGTCTAGTTAGTATAAAGATGGGAAACCTCCAAGGAAAACCTAGCTACCGCAGGAAGATATCCAGCTGGCGTGCTGCTTTCTTTTTTAGTAAAAACCAGTCGCCCAGCATTGCGCGGTGGGTGAGGGGGCAGGAATTCGGTGGTGGAAAGCACTTTTTCCTTCTTTCAAACCGAAGCCTGGGTCATGTATAATCACTGAAGGACCATAAGAATCTACCTACAACAGTCACATGAAAAGAGACATCCAGGTGAAAATCTAACCTGATTCCTATTCTACCTCCTTAAAACTATGCCTGCAAATCCAAAACATGCATCCCCCTTTCCCATTTTAAGATATTGAGTGGATTTGATTCTCTCTATAACAAGCTATTTCACCCCAAAAAGTTTTAGTATAAAAAGTCATTCAAGCTCACTAAAGGCTTTGGCATGAAATACAACATACCTAACTCTCTTTGCATCTCACGTAGTCATTTGGACCCATGTAAAATGCAACATCCCACTACTCGAGCAATGAGGATTGCATTTTACTTAAGTGTAAAAAGTTAATACCAGATGCCCGTAGAGTGAAAGCCAGTATGTCCTAGAGCAGTGTTACTCAAACGGTAGTCAACTAGACATCAGAAGATGGTCCATCAAATGCCTGGAGACACATACACACGTTCCTGTGCAGCTGGGAGATTAGTGTCTATAGGCAGAACTCTAGCTGGGAGCCAGTGCCCAATTCATTTTAGTGTCTAATTAACATGTTTGTAATTAGAGCAGAAAAATTACAATATCACAAAATAATATTTAGTTTACAGTAAGTGCTGTGTATCTCATCACACCACTGCCAACACCGCCTTCCCTGCCCAACAGCGAAACAACAGTGGGCGCAATGTTATCTACAGAGTTTGTAGCAGTGAGATGCCTTTCCAGTTTAAAAACGTTAAGAATCACTTCTCCACAGAAACATTTGGGGGATGCTTTAGTAAAGTTTTGTGCTACTGGTTCATCCTGCCAGTATAAGCATCTCCCGTTTTATGGGATTTGCACCTCTGGGTTTCTGTTCTACCACCCACAGCCACTCTAATTTCTTATTACTTCAGCATCCACCCACAGGTTCTCCAAACAATATATTGGGCTCTTCAGGCACTACGACAACACTGATACATAATAATTACATTGCTACACATTTGCATATCCACCCTGCCTTCTCCAGCAACTCCTGAGCTGGGGCAGCAACAGATTTCAGCTCTACCAAGAAAGCCACACTGCAACCAACTGAGGACTCTACTTTGGTCCTCGTGGTGTGCAGGGGACGCGTGTACATAAAACCCCAGCACTGTTATCACCGCATACGTTTTCATTTCCATCAAAGTTTTCAGCAGAGCGTGACTCAGAAGCCCACTTCTTGATAGAAAGGAGTCTTTAATTTTGTTTTTGTCTAATCAAAACCATGAAACAGCTACATTTCACCCAATTTGCTCAACATCATGTGAAAGTGTTTGCAACTGTAAGCAAAGCATTAAAAATATCCTGAAGATTAGCAAGGGGAAGATGGGAACAGCCTGGCAGGATGGTGGCTGACAGCTGATGTTTATTAGGACTGGATGGAGCAGTAAGCTAACAAAACCTGCCACTTCAAAACAACCAAAACCAAACATGTCCCGAGGATCAGAATCCAAACCAGGAAGGGGAGGGGATGATGGAGCAGGCAACCCATCCTCACAACTGCTCTGACAGCTTTTGCTTTGGGATACAGCAAATCTTAGCACACGATGTACCAGAGCTTCATTATTGAAAACATCACAGCTTGCTGAGCGTACTAGTACATTTCAAGTTTATAGCAACTCCATAGTCCTGAGGAGTTCTCAAAAAATTTGACTACATGGCTTGTATTACAGACGTATCATCAATAAACTACCTGTTTAATATGCCAGGGCACCTAAGACAACCCAGTCCCCCTCATTCTAACATCGCAAACTGCTAAGCTTGGGAATTATAATGATAGTATCACTGTTGCTGTGTAGCAACAGGGGAAAATACTGACTTCCAGTGATCTCAGATTGTTAAAAATCTGAGAGTAATTAAAATTAATGTGGAAATTTCTGCTAGACTGCTTAAGAAATAAAGAAGCTCCCTGCAAACGCTGCTGACTGATGATAAGTTACAAATCTGCTGAGGACATCAGACCATGAGAAAAAGAGAAAAAAAAAATTAAAGGACAGCTTTTTTTTTTTCAGTGGCACATGCACAGCCCATCATGGGCTGGCACACTCATATGCAATATAGTCTTTTAGAGGCTACAGTTTTCACTTGACCTTTTAAAAAGAACTATAGCTAGAATCCCAGCTGGGGGAGAAACATTGATCATAACATGCAAAAATGAATAGAAACAGAACTCTACTGAGTGATACTGCAAGGTTATTTAAAAAATCTTTTTTCTGACAAATGTTGTTGGTCATAGCGAAATCTTCCCTTTTGAAGAAATTAAGAATAAAATTAGAGGTAATATGTTAATCTAATCATTCCACATGAACCAGAACCACCAAAAAAATAATCTAGCATTTCTTGGTAAGATTTACATTTGCGAAACTGATTTGATGCAAGTTTTAAATTTGGACTAATTCATTTGGAAACAGTGACCTGTGTCTCCTTCTACCCAATCAAGGGGGAAAAAAATCCCAGTAGGGCAAGGGTTGAACCATTTTACTTTTAAGTTTATTTTTCCTTGTTGTATTTAATGTTTTAACCAGACGTCCTACAAAATAAACTACAACAATCTTGTCTGGACATTTAATAAGGGCCAGATTCAGCAAACACCAGCTAGTAAATTTAGCATTTAATGGGCACAATTCGTTGGCCCTATTTTGTAAAAAGAAAGACACATATTCAGGGAAGGATATTACATGCAGAGATGTCTCAGAAAAATATTGCTGAAGTGTACATCAATTTTCATTTATATGGTTTAAATCTTGGATGTGATATCTTTATTGTGTAGAGACTTGTACCATTTTAACTTAAAAACAACTATTTTTGAGTATTTCCAAATACATAATTTCAACAGACTTATTCCAGTATAGCATTTTCAAAGCCTGAGAGAGTTCACCCAGAGCCTTTTTGATTTTTCGCTACAGAGGTCAAAGCAGGATGTGGTAAAGACCCAAAATACCCATTTCCCTTCTGAATGTCATTAGAGTATTTTTGTTCTTTATAATACTTAAACAATTAGATCATTATGAGGATACATTTCTTTGTTATTAGTAATATTAATCTAGCTCCATTGGTCAAAAGAGCCAAGCTAAAGAAGGTAAAAAGAACCTGGCTAGTATTAAGAGATGAGTTTTCAGTATTTTTGTTCCAGGCTGTGTGGAACAATGGCTTTACAACTGGCCACAAAAGCACCCAGCTAATGGGGCGTTGAGGACCTGATCCCACTCCCAGTAAAGTCAGTGGAAAGACTTCAGCAGTGCTTGGATCAAGCCTGTTATATGAGGTGAATGAGTAATAAGAATAATACATAGAATGATTCACATTTAATAAGACTATTGTCAAAATACAATGCAAGCAAGAGTTTCAGATCTCTTGAATGTCTGTCAGTGCATGTCTTTTTGCCCCATTCTCTCTCTTTATTTCTTACCACAAACTAAGTGGCAAAGTAAGAGCAAGAACCTGGCTCAAACCACGTCTGTTCACCAACAAATGGCAAAACACACAGAGTTAAGGGCGATGCTCCTTCCTTAGCCCAAGCTGGGCTTTGCAGATCCTAGGGGTGTGCGTGAGGGGAATGCAGGGGGGTTGAACAGGGCCAGGACACAAGGTCAGACCAAGGTGTTGTGGTCAGATGCTCTGGTCAATACTTCGCATGTACGCTGCCCCACGGCCCCTGATGGAGTCTGGTCCTCCTAAGCCAATCTTTCAGTCTAGTGTTGGGAACATGAAGGCGATGATAAAGTTTGCTCACCTCAGGGAAGACTGCACAACCGAGCCCAAAAGGTAGTGCTTTCTCATCTCCCCTGCTAGCAAACATCTTTCCCTGTATGAGTCTACATTACCCCAATCAAAATTACTGCTCCTATGTGTCACAGTGTCTGGGCAAACAGTAGTAAAGCACAGCTCAGCTAGAAATTAGATCCCAGGCCAAGAAGGAAAAATGCATAAAATGAAATTGCTGTAAGCTCCCATCTGCTTACCCACTTGCTTTACTAGGATCAGAGTTGTAAAAGAGATAGTAAACGGCTTAAAAGGGACTTTCTGAATTCATTTAGGTCTATTGTGAAAGTGTAGGAAAAGGTTAGGAAAAGGGAGGTTTTTCATCATGTACACTTGAAGGAAAAAAGAGAAATTAAAAAGGTGGAACATAATACAGTACATTGCAATGGATATTTAACAAAGACATTCAGGGAATGACCACACATACTGCAACTTAGTATATTGTTTTGATATTTAAAATGTAGTTTTGATAAGGCAATTGCTTTAACTGTCTCTAGTGATAGCAAGTGCTTATAACCATTGCTTGTATTTTAGCAAGAGCCCTTTCAACATCTGAAAACAATAAATAGAGCACTGAAAGGCAACCTGTGCTTTCAGTCCTTTTTGATTTAACAACCCCAAACAGCACTCCAATGAGTAATACTGGAATAGCCAAAACCTGACATTACCTCATGTTGTTGCCATTGTCTAAATATTCATTTAGGATATGCTGAATTTTATAAAGAGAATATGAATGATAACATACTGTATAAAATATTTATCTACAAAACAAAACGTAAAAGCCACATGATACACAAATGGGTAATGGTGATTTATATGATGCTCACTGAGTGTAAATGACCCCACTAAATCTCATTATCCTAAGTATAGATATAAATTGCTAGGTGACAACTGAAATGTGGAAATAGCAGAAGCATTATAGATCTCCAGTCTCCAATTACTCTAGGTAAAGTATGAAAGACTTTTTATTAAATGACAAAAGCATCAGAGAAAATAGCGAGTAATATGGTAGATAAAGACTTTATAATCTACTGCTTTGAACTTCTTTTCATATTAACAGGAAGTGAGATCTGGGTCTGAACTCCACATAATAAAAGTGGAGACTTTGTTCCCACTGACATCAGCTCAAATTTTGCTTCCAACCTTCACGGGAACAGACTAAGTGAAATAACACATGAAACAAATTACCCTAAATATGTATCTACCAACTGTTTTTTAACACAGCCTTTCTGAGGTGCTGAGAAGTAACAGCAGAATTACTGCTAAGACACTTAACAGTGACAGTGACTCTCAAGGATGTACATGCTCCTGCCTGCGGGTGCATATACAGAAAAAAAAACAACAGGTAAGAATTTTAATACAAACGTACAGCATTCACTCTCTCTAAACCCAAAGACAGATGAAACACCTAGAACTTCAATGGAAATTAATGTGCAATCACACCATATCACTAAAACAGACTCAGGCAGGAATCACCTTCTGCACAGACATCTTCCCATATTAACAGTCAGACTGCACAGGTGTAAAATGTACCAGTTTAGCCCATTTTATTCAGCAGCAGTCCCACAAAAATAGGATTTACCTTACTTCACGCCCACAATGAGAAAATCTGGCTAACCCTGTCACCTAAGCATCCTTTATAGCCTATGCAAGGGACCTGCGCTTCCAGAGGGTGATTAATCCCACCTAATTTCTGACATTTCTTTCATCCCATCGTGCCTGGGACATCTGCGCTTGAAATGTAGCAAGTCGCAAGGTGTGCCCAGCTCTACAGCAGGGAGAGGACTAAGGGGCAGGATCTGGCAACTACCTGGGTCAGTCCCAATGTGCCCGCGTTCACAAGCATGCAAGTTTGTGCATTCCTTACGCATTGTTGTCTGGCCTGATTCATTTTGCCTACTCTTGTCAGTATAAAAATTTCTCCTGAAGCTAATTAAAAGAAAAGGGAAACATGTTTTTTTTTAATATATAGAAAAACAGTCACAAATCTGGTTTTATATTTCTTTTGTATAAATTAGAGAGAAACAACATCACTAGGTTTCAGTCTGGATCGAGCCCGATATGCATCAGCCTCTCCTCTCCTCCTCCTCAAAGTAAAGCAAGTAGTGATATTTTCATCTCAATTCATATCACAAATAGGTTCTGAACTTTATGTGTGGTCGAACAAATCCAGAAGAATTGCAGCAAGGCTGCAAGCATGTAAAATCGGGGTGAGACCAAATTTTGTCTCTGCATATGCAAGCCAGGGGTATAATCAACTTCTATATACCTGAGAAGTTCAAACACAAGACACAGCTGTCTCATAGATGCACTCAGCAACCTCAGCCTACATCCCATGTGCCACTGAGTCAATCTGTCAAGCTCAGGATAAATACCCATGAGAAGGCTGCTTTCAATTACAGTGCCCAACAAGCTCTTCCAGGTAGTTTTGAAACAGACACAAGAGTAATTCTTAAATTGAATTCCTTTCCCGGGTTAATTGCATTCTCCTGGATTACCCTCCAGCAATCTGTATCTATACCACACAAAGTTTGCAAAATAAACGTTCAAACCCGCCATTTACCATTCTGGCTCTTATATAAACAAAGCCCTCTTCATTTAATCATGCAGATTGTTTAGGTTCAAGTAGTCAAACCAATAATCTGCGGAGTTTTATGGGGCTCTGTCAATTACTTATCAATTTGCAAAGAAGTTTTGGGAAAAAGAAAGGGGGACAGGGGGTTACGTAAACAGATACAAGGGCTCTTCTCTCAATTCCAGAGGAAATTTGGGATTCCGAAGGTCCAGCCCCCGGTAGGGGTTTGTGTTGTAAAGCACCGACCCCTCTGAGGGATGACTCAAACCAAGGAGCTTTACCACAATATCCTAAACCTGCCCCTCGACCGAGCCACGTGGAGGTAGTGAGGCGGGCGCCGGCTGCAAGCTGGCTGTCGGTCCGGGCAGTACCGTCCGTCAGGTGGTGAGGAGCGAGCGATGCTCCAGCCAGGGCTTACAGTCAGTGCTCAGAACATGGTTTCAGGGACCTGCCAGCTGGGGCCAGAGGCCAAGTCCCACTCGGCTGACACCCCATTACTTGCAGACTTTCACCTCTCTCGTTTGATTCTTCCTCGAATCTCCTCCTGCAGGGGAGGCTTTAGGTACAAACACTCCCATCTGAGCAGATTTGAAGGGAAGGGCCACAACGGATTTGTCCCTTGTTGGCTCTTTTAGCAGCTCCCTCCCCAAAAGCACACTGCCCTTGGCACAGTCCCCATCATGACCACACAACAGCAGATACAGGAGACGCCCGCTACTTCAAGACCTCCCTAAGTATCCCCCGAAGCATCAGCAGGGTCCCAGGGACAGGAAGGTCCCTCTCTACCTCCGCACTGCCCCACCGCTGCCCTCGACCCAGCACCCAGCACTAACCTCGCAGTTGTCCTGGAGCCCCAGCGAAGGGAAGGGGCAGACGTGGGGCTGCCGAACCTCCCACCATCTGTGCATCCCCCGAAGGGAGAGTTAGCAACCAGGGAAAGGCAAGGGATGACCACGGTCTCTGTTTTTAATAAGGCAGAACTCTTGCTTAAGAGGAAATTGTTTTATGGACCATCTAGGCCTGGTCTTGAAACCTTGGCAACGCAGCGTTATAGACCAACTTTCCTAACGTAAACCTTTTGCCAAGAACAGAGATGTTTCCATGAAACAAAAGGAAAAAACACACCTCATGCATAGTTTAAAGTCACTCGTAAAGGGAATGTTTTTGGCTTCCCTCCCAGTTACTTAGTATGTGAGCTCTACAACTTGATCAGAAAGAAAAAATAGGGGAAAAAGGGCGATGTATTGTAGTTACATTCCTGCTTTTTTGGGGGCTGTAAGAAAGAACAATTCATAATTGTTCCAAATAACTGTTGTCAACTTTCCTTTTTTGGACATGTAGACATTACTTAATTACATCTGTGTGATTTGTGGGGGGATCTCTCACTTGCCTGTAATACCTCCGCTGCTCAAACTAAGCATCGTTTGAAAGATATCAGCCCCCGTAATTTGATGTCTATGCTGGTATTATATATTTATTCAGTAGCTTCACAAATAGATTTAAGCTCCCTTGTGTTGGAAATATTATTTGCATAATACCTTATAAGGGAACAGTTTGAACTGATGGATGCAGAACTGTGTGAAGTTAAGAGACCCAGAGACCTCTGGTTGAAAACCAAATTAAAATGCTGGCGACATCTGCATAATTTTCCCCACTTCCCACCTTGCCTAAGCTTTCCTCTGGAAAAGCCTGACCTAAGCTAAATCCAAAATTCATGAAGAACTTTCAAGTCCCAATCTCAGTCTCTTCACTGAAAGAGCAACTAATACCATGTCCTCTTAGGGCAGCGGCCCACGGAAAGGCAGGCAGAGGGACGCAGCCCATGCTCAGAAGGTGCCAATGCCCTGCTCGTGCCTCTGGGAAAGATACCAGTAAAAAGGAAACTGGAACAGAACGGTTTTTAAAAGGCCGTGAACACCAGCAAGGGAGTAATATCTGCTGCTCATGGAGGTCAGAATTAATCAAAAATTAGTGTCGGTAGTCTAAAATATGTATCTAGATTATTTCTGCATAGGGCAAACCATCCCATGTCTTGGGGATGAATTACCCCCTGGAAGTGATTACAGCTTACCAGAGGAGTTTAGTCCAGGCTGAATGGGACAGCTAATGCGAGGTGACAAGAGGCACACCTTTCAGAGCTCGGCTTTGAACCTTCATACCCGTCAGTGACGATTTCCATGTCCCAGTACCCCAAATTACACAGTCTGGGGGCCCAAGCCATTTTAAGCAGACATAAATGCCGTAAAATCTAACCTGACGTTAGGCTCCACGACATGACCTGATTTGCTGCTGTGCCTTAGCGTACCTGCAGGCTCACATGCTTTAATGCTTCACGCTGCCAAAATGATACAGTAGCTTTTATTAGAAAAGTTAATGCCAATTCATGACAAAGAACATTGGAACTATTACCCATACTTAGTTCAATCCCTTGGGGAAATATCTGAACTGTTTTAGTCATTAACAGCTCACCATAATGCAAAATGATTACAAAGACTAGGAAAGCTTGAGTAGGAAATCACCCTTGAAATAAACTTCTCCTGAGGAGGTATGTTTGTTGTTCAAAACACATTTTCCACAAATAAAATCCAAACAAACCCAGAAGTTCTGCGTGGGAGGGGAGGAAAAGGGAGGGAGAACATATCTGGCGTTTACGCATTGAAGACCATCAAATAATGGATGAGGAATCAGAGCTGACATCATGGCATAACCAACAGTCTGGGACCCATTTGCATGTGGTTAGGAACTAAATTCTCCTCTGCTGCTGATGTCATTTGACAAACTTGCATTAGTGATGTGGATTGGCAGGATTTCCTTTTTTTCCACATAATAAACACCCATGGCATACCGCAGGCCTACGGGAACCTGGGCATGTCAGGAACACTGCGAGGATGCGAGGTATCTGGGAGCAGAACGATTCCCACTCTGGGGCTGCACATGCACAGGCAAGGAGCGATGACACCAGCTGCCATCCTCTGTACGCGCCGTTCAGCCCATGTTCAGCAACAGCAAACAGCGCGACATTTCTAGACACAACGCATTTACTAAACAATTACTATAGTTAGTATGCAAAAGAAACAAACAGGGCGATTCCTCTTTCACCCCTCCAGGCAAAATAGCTCAAGCCGCATGAATGCGTACAGCGTGTAAACCAACTAGGCATGTAGTGCAAAAGCTGTGGTATCCGAATACCCCTCTGCACGACATAGAAGCAACCAACGTCAATTTACAGTGACACTTTCTTTCCTATGCAATTAAATGCAACAGTCTTTTAAGTAGAAAATCAGCTAAAAGTAGAATTGAAGTTTGCTGTGTTTGTATATAGCTTTATTTTATGCATATGTACACAGTGTCTATATACATTTTTTCTAACATACATTAGAATTATACACTGAAAGCTTTAAAACATTCTGAACTGTTTCAATTTCAGTGTACTGTGACAAGGAAAAACTATGTAATTAATCATGCTAATTCAAATGAGAATTACTTTTTGGTTGAACTAGTGTTTCTACAATTGCCTGCAGACTTCGTGCTTTTCATTAATGCTATTAGTGTTGTGGAATTACTTACTCCTCATTTTATAGACGCTTTTCTGTAAGTCAACTAACAAAACTAATTAGTAGCTGTGAAAGAGCATATTGATAGAATAAAAATATATAAAATAGTTCTGAGAATTCTCAGGCTGAACCCTATATATCACGGGATTTTGCTTAGCACTGCAGGCCCTTTTCCCTAATATAAATAAACTTCTGTAAAATTGAAGGTTTTTTAACTTGCCTTTAAGAGAACATACACTTCCTGAATGAACCATTTTTAAATTACACATAAACACATGTAATCAATCTTTACTACGCAGCTAGGAATTTAGCATATGGTTGGGGGGGGGGTAGGGTTTTATTTTTTTAAAGGAGGCACTTGGCACTTGTAGATGAACACGTACAATTAGCAACAATAACCTGGACTAAGGCAAAAAGCAAATTTTACAGTATCCTGCAATGACAGTACCACTGTAAGAGTTAAATAATCCAACAGCAGCAGCCGCACCCAGTGAGGCCCAGGCAGAATTTGGATTATCAGCTTCACAAAAGCAGAGCAAAGGTGGGGAACATTTTTTGAGTTTGTTTTTACTGTTTCAAAGATTATGAGGCAGAACCACACCTGGAGTGAGTGGATGAAAGCGTGCTGAAGTCAGCCGAACAGTGACAATTTACATCTGCCTTGGGAATATAAAACCACGTATGATTTGCAAGAGCAGCTGAAGATACTGAGTGTATCACGTGTGATGTTTCCAAGCGCTCCCCATTTCTGTAACACTTCTATGCGGCTCTTCCCAGCCCACAGGCTGCTCAAGCACGTCCCTAGCAGGGCTCTGAGCCGCCGCAGGCAAAGCTGCAGGACACATAGAACAGAATCATAGAATGCTTTGGGTTGGAAGGGACCTTTAGAGGTCATCTAGCCCAACCCCCCTGCAGTGAGCAGGGACATCTTCAACTAGACCAGGTTGCTCACAGCCCCGTCCAACCTGGCCTTGAATGTTTCCAGGGATGGGGCCTCCACTACCTCTCTGGGCAGCCTGTGCCAGTGTTTCACCACCTTCATGGCAAAATTTTTTTCCTTATATCTAGTCTAAATCTACCCTCCCTTAGTTTTAAGCCATTGCTCCTTGTGCTATCGCAACAAGCCCTGCAGAAAATATTTTTCCCATCTCTCCTATAGGCCCCCTTCAGGTACTGAAAGGCTGCTATAAGGTGGTGGAACAAGGTGAGAGTTCTCCAAGCATCCCCAAGATGAGCTGGGGATGAGGAGTTCACTGGGATTCATTTACAGCTCATCCTCATGGCCTGGAGGTGGGCTAGGCAACAGAGACCTGTGCATCGGGGCCAGGGGAACCGACCCTCACAGAATCACAGAATCACAGAATGGTAGGGGCTGGAAGGGACCTCTGTGGGTCATCAAGTCCAACCCCCCTGCCGAAGCAGGGTCACCTAGAGCAGCCTGCACAGGACCTTGTCCAGGCGGGTCTTGAATATCTCCAGAGAAGGAGACTCCACAACCTCCCTGGGCAGCCTGCTCCAGGGCTCCGTCACCCTCAGAGGGAAGAAGT